>Ga0315293_10001526_pt1 | contig 22502 bp, 18 predicted proteins | sample YL17G13_20_MG_FD_203071 | JGI IMG/M metagenome (GOLD analysis project Ga0315293, IMG submission 203071) | Sediment microbial communities from Yellowstone Lake, YNP, Wyoming, USA - YL17G13_20 | ecosystem: Environmental > Aquatic > Freshwater > Lake > Sediment | place: USA: Wyoming | collected... | reverse complement strand
CCCCAAGACACCGTGATCTTGCGATATCATTACCATTCGATTTTGTATCGGTTGTGTAAATCGTTCCATCTGATGTAAAGGATATGAACATCGATTTCATCGGATTGAAAGGCTCGCCCAGCGGTTTCACGTTCGCTAGAGTATCGGCCGCTCGGTCACCACAGTACATATTGATGGGTGGCATTCCCTGACCCGGTTTCGGTTCGAAACCCATGAAAAACAGCTGCTTGCCATCGGGGGTCACGCGCGGTTCGAACGCCTCACCCCGGAATTTCGGCAGAATCGATACAGGAACAGTCCACCCTTGGTCAGTGAGACGGGTCACCAAGATATCTTTGATGTTTCCCGGACCGGTTCCCCGCGCAAAGTAGAATTCCTTTCCGTCGGGCGTAAACGTACAGGAAAACTCATGCCCGCTATCTGTCGAAACAAAACCGGGCGCAAACACCGTCGGCACGAGCCCTGGCGGTTGCTGTCCCAAATAGGGTCCTTTGAGTTCGGGTGTTTTCGCAAATTCAGACTGCGCCGGCTCTGCAGAGCCGATCTGAGCGAGAATCAGCAGGACGGCCATCACATAGTAGAGGTACATCTCTTTCTCCTTTCATGTTCGTCTTCAGCGACGAGCGGTCCAACCAAAGTACGTCTGCCTGTGGGGTTGCGTGAAACGCATTAACATACCTTAACGCCTCTTAACACTTCTTAACACATTCTTCTTGAACTTGCGCTCTGTCGTCAGACCAGAAGTAGAGCCGGCATCCGTGAGATAAGTAGAGCGAACTTGACCCGGCGTGGATAATTGGCCGACCAATTGATTCGCCAGAATCGCACTTGCGGGAAAAACGAGGCAAGCGTAAGGACTGTATTTGTGTGGCTCAAGGTCGCTGTTATAGAGCGTGAGAAAGAGACCGCTCGGAACCACCGGGCTTCGAGGGAGGCCACAGTGCGGCGGCGGGTAAAGATCTCACCAAATTCCTAAAGCGTCCTTGGCAAAATCAGAGCACATTTCCTTGGGGTCCCATGGCGGGTCCCACACCAAGACGACTTCGACCTTGGCAACCCCTTCGAGCTGCTCCACCTCCCGATGCACCATTGCCAAGAGCATTTCTCCGTAGGGACAAGCAGGAGTCGTAAGCGTCATCTTCACGCGGACAATACCATCGTCCGATATCGTGACGTCGTATACCAATCCAAGGTCAACAATGCCGAGCCGGATTTCCGGGTCATGAATCGGCTTCAGCACCTCGATGATCTGTTCTTTGGTCGGGATGGCCATACTCGTTTACGTAGTGGGAGAGTCGTCGGAGGATTCAGTCGACACAGTCGGTGAATGATCGGCGTGGCCGTTTTCGTATGATTTGAGACCTTCAACCAGAGTCACCCATGCCAGCAGAGCGCACTTGATCCGTACCGGGAATTGCCGCACACCCTGCAGTGCCTCGATATCGCCGATATCAGCCGGAAGTTCAGTCGGCTCTCCTTTGAGCATCTTTTTGACGACTTCGGCAAGCTTCTTGACCTCTTCGAACGACTTCCCTCTTATGGTCTCAGCCAGCATCGATGCCGAAGCTACCGAGATCGCACAGCCCCGACAACTGACATGCACGTCTTTTAGCACATCGTGATCCATTTCCACCTGCAAAGAGAGTTCGTCGCCGCATGACGGATTCTGGCCGTCGGAGGAGATGTCAATCTTGTCGACCTGCTTCTTGCCGCGAGGCGACCGATAATGGTCCAGGATTATCTCACGGTACATGTCGTCAAGGTTGGAACTCATACGCCAAAGTACTTTCTCATTTCAACCAGCGCATCGTGAAGGACGTCGATATCCGATTCCGTGTTGTAAATATAAAGGGAAGCCCGAGCGGTGGCAACTTTGCCGAGTGTCCGCATGAGCGGCTGGGCGCAGTGATGTCCCGCGCGAATGGCAATGCCGCGTGAATCGAGAAACGTGCTGATATCGTGCGGGTGGATATGCGAGTCGGTGAAGGAAATGGCGGCCCCACGGGACTCGACATCCTGTGGTCCCTGGATCTCGATACCGCTTATTTCGGAAAGTCGTTCAAGAGCATACCTGGTCAGCGCCATTTCATGGGCGCGGATACGGTCCATCCCGATCTCCTCGAGGTACGTCAGCGCCTCGTCGAACGCTACCACATCCGCAATATTGGGGGTGCCGGCCTCGAATTTCCAGGGGAGTTCGTTGAAGGTGATTCGTTCGTAACTGACTTCCCGAATCATCTCTCCGCCATAGTTGAACGGGGTCATCTGTTCCAGCAGTCCGCGGCGTCCCCACAGGACGCCCACGCCGGTCGGGCCGAGCATCTTGTGAGCGGAAAAGGCATAGAAGTCGACGCCGAGTTCCTGAAGGTCTACCTTCATATGCGGCGCTGCCTGAGCGCCATCGCCGACAATAACCGTGCCGAATTCTCTCGCGCGCTGCGCCAGTTGCGCAACCGGATTGATTGTGCCAAGCACGTTTGAGGCGTGACATATAGCCAGGAGTTTTGTTCTTGGCGTGATGATCCGGTCAATGTCGCTGAGGTCCAAGTGTCCGCAGACGGTAATCGGGATTCTCCTGATCACCGCTCCCTTTCGTTGCGCCAGCATGACCCACGGAACGAAATTGGCGTGGTGTTCCATCTCGGTAAGAACGATTTCGTCGCCGGACTTGATATTCTGCTCGCCCCAGCCATAGGCAATGAGGTTGATGGCCTCGGTAGTTCCTTTGCTCAAAATCACTTCGCCTGTGTCCGGGACATTGAGGAAGCGCGCGATGTGAGCGCGGGTCTTCTCGAACCCTTCAGTCGAACGCTCCGCCAACGTGTGCAGGCCGCGATGGACATTCGCGTTGTTCCTGCGATAGTGCTCGATCAAGGCGTTGATGACCGCGCGCGGCTTCTGTGTGGTGGCAGCGTTATCGAGATAAACGAGGCGATGTCCGTTTATCTGCTCCTGCAGAATCGGGAAATCCGCTCGTATCCGTTCCGTGTCAAACGGCTCAAGAGCGATTGGCCGTCCCGCTCTATTCACAGTGTCCGCAGACATATTTCAACTCCTGGCTCCCAGTCAATCCAAACAGACGAACAAATCGCCATTCTCCAGTTTCACGCGATAGCTGTCAATCGGTGCAACCGCCGGCGGGGCGGTCGGAGTACCGGTTTTCAGATCGAACCGCGCGCCGTGACGAGGGCAGACTACCTCATTCCCCAGCAAATGGCCACGGCCAATCGGTCCGGAGTCGTGCGAGCATTCATCAGCCACGGCGAAAAACCCCTCGGCCGTATGGGCAATGACAAAGCGCGTGTGTTCGATCTCGAAAGTTCGCATCGTCCCCTCCAGAATTTCGACTGCTGCTGCCGCCCGGACAAATCGACTCATGTCTTAAATGGCCTCCAATCGCTGTTCGACTATTTGCGTAATTCGCTCACGAAGGTCCTCCGGCACCAACTTGAGAGTGGAGGCGACGAAGCCGGACACCGCCATCTGCACAGCCTCTCGTTTCGGGATACCCCGGCTGTTCAGATAAAACAATTCCATCGGATCGATCGGTCCAACCGTTGCGCCGTGGGTGCAGATCACTTCTTCGTTCAAGATCTCAAGCTCGGGAATCGACTCCGCTCTTGTTCCCGGGTTAAGCACCAGATTGCGGTTCTCCTGGTACGCCTCGCAGACTTGCGCATTTCGGTCAATGCGAATCAAACCGGTGTAGGCAGAGGTCGCTTTGTCTCCCAGCACCACTTTGAAGTCAATGTTTGAAGTGGTGTGACCGTGGGCGTGATGATGCAGCGTATGATTGTCGAACTGTTGATGGTCGGTTCCGAACAACAAGCCATAAATTTTGCTCTCGGCGGAAGAGCCATTCATAATCACGCCAAAGTTTTGCTTGGAGATCGCCGCTCCGAATGCGAGTGGGATTGTCAACATGGTAGCGCCGCGCTCGATTCTGGCGCGATGAGTCAGATACGACTGCACGCCCGGCGCCTGTCGCTGTACCGATACATAGCGAACCCGGCTGTCCTGAAGGCCGAATATCTCGACCGCACCATTTGAATAAGTGATGCCGTCTTCAGCGCGAACCGAACCGCCGGCATATTCATCGACCACAGTCAATTCAGCATTCTTGCCGGCCACAACCAGCAGGCGCGGGAACTGCGCCGAATGCGCCTGACCGGCTTCTCGTAACAGATGAATCGGCTGCTCGACAACAGTGTTATTCGGCACATACACGAAAATGCCGTCATTCCAGAGCGCGCCATTCATTGCCTCAAACTTGCCGGTCTGCTGGTTGATCAGTTGGTACAAGTATAGCTCGACGAGAGCGCGGTTCTTCTCGACCGCTTCGGAAAGAGTCGAGATGATAACGCCCTGCGCGGTCAGTCTCTCGGTTTCGTGTATTTGAACATCCCGGCCGGCCAAATCGGCGACAAACGCCGCAATATGACCTTCGCGCAGATGCTTCAGCCCCAGATGCTGGACGGAATCGTAGTCGTGGGCGAACGTGGAATCATTGACAGTCCGGCGGTCGAAGAGAAACCGCATCGGGTCGGTGTAGCGCCAGAGGTGCAGCCCGCGCGGGGGAATAGGTGTTCGATTGAATGCGTCACGCGAGAGTTTCCTCCGATCCCGGAGCCACTTAGGTCCCCGTTCGAGTTCCGCAGCGAGTTCAGGTATTGAATAGTCAATCGAGTCCATATGTGTCATCCTACGGAACCTTCCATCTCAAGCTGGATCAGCCGATTCAGCTCTACCGCATATTCCAGCGGCAGTTCTTTCGTAAACGGTTCCATGAAACCGTTGACGATGAGCAGTCGGGCGTCATCTTCGGTCAATCCGCGACTGGTCAAGTAGAAGAGCTGCTCTTCAGCCACTTTCGAGACGCGCGCCTCATGTTCGACCCGCACATTGCTGGCATCAATCTCCATAGTAGGGTACGTGTCGCTGCGTGCTTCTTTGCCTATCAAAAGGGCGTCGCATTCAACGGAGATTCGGGAGTTCACGGCTTGTTTGTGAATCTTAGCCAGGCCGCGATAAGAGGCGCGGCCGTTGTCTTTAGAGATTGACTTGGAGGTGATGCGTGAAGAGGTATTCGGCGCAACGTGTATTACCTTGGCGCCGGCGTCCTGATGCTGGTCGACTCCGGCAAAGGCAACGGTGAGGATTTCTCCCTTGGCTCCTTCACCAACCAGTTGAATGCACGGGTATTTCATGGTCAGGCGCGAACCGATATTGCCGTCCACCCACTCGACTGTCGCATTCTTGTGGGCGGTGGCGCGCTTGGTCACGAGATTGTAGATATTTCGCGACCAGTTTTGAATTGTGGTATATCGAATGTAGGCCCCTTCCATCGCGATAAGCTCAACTACAGCCGAGTGCAGCGAATCGGTCGAATAGACCGGCGCCGTACAGCCTTCGATATAGTGCACGCGGGAGCCCTTGTCGGCGATAATCAGCGTTCGCTCAAACTGCCCCATATTCTCGGCATTAATCCGGAAATAAGCCTGCAGTGGGACAGTTACATTCAGCCCTTCGGGAACATAGATGAATGACCCGCCGGACCAGACCGAAGTATTGAGCGCCGCAAACTTGTTGTCGGTGGGCGGAATCACCGATCCAAAATACTTCTGAACGATTTCCGGGTGATCGCGAAGCCCACTGTCCATGTCCAGAAAGATCACGCCCTGTTTTTTCAGGTCGTCCCGCATCGAGTGGTAGACGACTTCGGACTCATACTGGGCCGAAACGCCGCCCAAAAATGTCCTCTCTGCTTCCGGAATGCCGAGACGGTCAAACGTCTTGCGGATATACTCAGGGACGTCGTCCCAGTTCTTCTGTTGCGATTCGATCGGCTTCATGAAGTAGAAAATGTTTTCGAAATCGATTTCGCCGAGTAGTTGGGTGTTGCCCCAGCCCGGCATCGGTTTGGCATAGAACGTATCAAGAGCCAGATGACGAATGTCATTCATCCACTTCGGCTCCTTCTTCATCCGCGAGATCATCTCGACTACTTCATGATTCAGCCCTCTGGCCCCTTTATGGAAGTAGTCAACCGGATCGCGAAAGCCATACTTGGTAGCATAGTCGTTGCCAAGTTCGGCTAGCTCCTGCTTCTGTTGTTCTATCTGGTCGGACATCTGTTATGCTCCTGCGCTGTGTGCCGGCTCCTTCTCAAGCCAGTCATAACCCAGCTCTTCCAGCTTGAGCGCCAGTTCGGGACCGCCCGATGTTACTATCTGCCCGGCCATCATTACATGCACAAAATCCGGTTTCACATAATCTAGCAGCCGCTGGTAATGGGTCACCATCAGAACGGCATTCTCGGTATTGTGAAAACGGTTGATTCCCTCGGCGACTGTCTTGAGGGCGTCGATATCGAGTCCGGAATCGGTTTCATCAAGAATCGCCATGCGAGGGTTAAGAACGGACATCTGAAGAATTTCAATCCGCTTCTTCTCCCCACCGGAAAAACCGTCATTGAGGTAGCGGGAGGCAAAGATCTCGTCTATCTCCAACTCCGCCATCTTCCCCTTGAGCAGTTTTCGGAAGTCAGCCATGTCCGCGTCCTTACCACGATGCGCCTGAAGCGCCGAACGAAGGAAATTGGCGACCGTCACACCCGGAATTGCGAGCGGGTACTGGAATGCCAGAAAAAGTCCGGCGCGCGACCGCTCGTCGGCCGACATCGCCAAAATGTCTTTGCCCTCCAGATGTACTTCGCCGCGAGTAATCTGATATGACGGATGCCCCATGAGCGCGTTCGAGAGCGAGGATTTGCCGGAACCGTTCGGTCCCATTATGGCGTGTGTCTCGCCGTAGCGGATAGTGAGGGAGACGCCGCGCACAACTTCCTTCCCTTCCACTTCGACATGGACATTTCTGAATTCAAGAATCGGTCTTCTATTCGACATGCTTACAAAGCCCTTTCGTCTGTTTCAAACTTCCTAACATTCATTCCAAAATGACCCGCCCGTCCCGCGACTCCAGCTCCTGTTTCAGCGCTGTCGCTGCAATCTCTATGTGGCCGCCGGTCCGAACGAGCAGCCCGCTGTTGTCGGCTGTGATGAGGTCGCGGAGAGTCGTTTTCGAGAGAAACAACTGCACATATCCGGCGAGGCCGCCGAGAATGTCGTGGATGCTGCATTTTTCTGTATGCACGCACAGGTCTTTCTGACCAGCGAAGCGGCTGCAATGCTTCGGATCAATCATCGGTCCGCCGAGGGCCGTCAGAACCTCATACAGATTGATGTTGGCCGGATCGGTCGCAATGCTGAATCCACCCCCACGGCCCCGTTCGGCCGTCACCAGACCGGAACGCCGAAGTATGGCCAACAGCTTCGAAGCATACGGAACGGACAGCCCTTCCATGTCCGCGATCTCGGAGATAGACAACTGACTGTCTATGCCTTGCCGGGCAAGGGCCAGCAGGCACCGTAGTCCATATTCTTCAACTGCTGATATTCGCATTGTCTGCCTCGCTAGACCTTACTACATCCTTATAATCGTCCAATTTATGAAAAGTTTACAGAAATGTAAACTATAATTTTCGTATCGGGGCTAAGATATTTGGTGGCAAGAAATCCCGGCTCCTGCTTACGCAGGGCCAGCCGCGAATGGTCGGTCTAATTGATTATAGGACAATTACTTGGCCGATTTGAGTATTATCTATAGGGAACGGCACTGGGTGCCGACCGAACCCGCATCCTATCAGATCAGCCGGAAAAGTGGTGGTGGGTGAACCTTCTCCGCCGGTCGTATGGCGTGACATCAAATAGCTCGCCCCGGCGTACTCTGGCCTGCATTAGTTGCCAGAATTTGACCGTGAACAAGTCGCCGTGCACAGCTTTGAAGATTCCCTTTAGTTGCTCAGGGATTCCGGAGTATCGCTCCGTTTCGTCCACGAAGAAATCGTCGGGCATTGCCGTGATGCGGTCCTCCTCCGGCTGGAGTTCCTCTGTCTCGTCGCGGGGAGCGGGTTTGGAGCGGAAGGTCGCGGCTTCGAGAGTGCCGACATCGTCATAGTCGAACAAGACCACCCGGCCCCGGCTCGTCACACCGTAGTTCCAGATGTTAAACAAGTCATAAGGGAAAACACCGGCTGCGGCAAGATCCTTGAGGAAGTAACCGAAGTCAAGAATGACACTCCGAATGACTTCCGGGTCTTTCTGCATCAACAGATACATCGGCAGTGGAATTACCTTGCGCTGCACGTAGACATGCCGAATGACGACATACTCCCTTTCGATGCAGACGACTTCCTTAGCAGCAAGCGAAAATTCTCTCAGCAGTTGTTCGGAGAACCGCTTCTTCTTGAAGCGGAGATTCTCAAACTCCTGGGTATCCACCATGCGGCCGGCGCGGTCACGATGGCACACTTCCTGATACGCCAACTTCACTTGCTGTCGGCTGATCCGTTTGCTGGTGATATCAGCGGATCTTACGAAGCATGGGCGATCCTTGATGACCTTAAAAACGTAATTGAAATCCCGAAGGGTGAAGCCGATCATCACAGCGCCCTCCTTGCCGGGAGCAATATCGAATTTCTCTCGTGACTCGTGAACAAACCGGTGCAGCGCCCGGTACAGCTCCGTTTTCCCGTGTTTGTTATAGCCGATTGATATGTAGAGGTCAGATACCGGCTTTGAGACCAGAATGGAGCGGAGGAATCTGATTATCTCGTCGTGGCGCTCTATCTCAACGTGAAAGTAGGAAAAAGCGAAACTGAAGACGATGCTGACCTCCGACTGCGTCATCAGAGCGGCATCAATATATATGCCGCGCTCGCCGTGATAGAGCGGTAGGACCATCGGTATGACGTGACCGTTGGCGATTACCCGTCCGACGAGATACGCCGCTTTGTTGCGAAAGAAAGGGGCTCGCACAACCTCGATCACATCCCGTCTGCCGAACCCGACTACGGGCCAGACGTGCAAATCCACCTCCCGCGCCACCAAGGTGGCATCGCGTTCCAGATCCTCGTAGGGAACAGCTAACTGGTGGTCGGTAAGGATTTCACGGATTACCCACAGAGTGGGGCGATCGTGCCTATAAGTCTTGTAAACACTCTGAACTGGTTCAATGACTTCCGCTCGACCGGTGGGGGAAAAGAACTCGATATTGCGGTCAATCCCAACCGTCTCCAGCACTTTGCGGGTAACCGAATTGTAAAAGGTCTCGATCAGTTCAGCGTCATATCGTCCCGACACCAGCCGGGCAAATTCGGTCTTGATGCGCTTCCAGTAAGCAGGCCCGCGCAGTCGGCTCCCGATCAACGCTTGAAGATTTGAAGCGACATGGTCAAGCGTATGTTCGTACAAATCAAACCTTTCGAGTGCGTCACGCCGCCGCCCTTTCCAGTCCCGTTCCTCGTAACGCCTTCTGGCCCGCGCCGTGATCTTGCTGAATCTGGAAGCATAGCGATCATAAGCGTCTCGAATGGCAATTGCTGCCGATGAATAGAGGACGGAGGAAGTTGCGTTGTCGTTAGTACTATTACGCCGGGAACGCGCTCGGGTCCCCGCAACAGCAGAACGGACGGGGCGTACACCAGATCTGGCAGTACGAGAGACTTTCATAGCTGCAGCAATCAGTGAACCGATATCCTAATGTCTATCGTATACACCATTATCAACATCAATGGTAAGATGATTGTGTCGGAGATGCAAGTGAAAACGTTCTTTTCCATCTGTAAGCAGTACAGCGGCGGAAAAGGAGGTTCAGCTCGGGCGGCCAGTTCGGCGGATGAACGGAGAAGATTCAATTACCTTGACACGATTGGTCAGCCCTGCTTACTTATAATTTGGCTTCTATGCCGGAACTGATAGCGCAATGAGTATTCACATGTCTGACATCCTTGTGGCCCGCAACTCATGGTCTAAGGCAAACGACGCTCTTGGTTTCCTAAATAAGAGCCTGCCGGCGGTTGGATCGCAGCGACCTGCTGTCACAACTATTGTTTCTCTTCTGGTTGCCATCACGTTTACTTCCGTATTTGCAGACAACACGGCCTTGACAAAAACGGATCAGTTTCGCAGGAGCCACCAGGCAGGCATTCGTCTGGGCGTCTGGGGAAATCGCGGAGACTTGCCGACTCCGCTCGATATGTCCGGTGAAGACCAATATCGCGCCGATATCAAGAACGCCAATTTCTACGCTGAGGCATTCTTGGGAATCCGCGTTTTGCCGCAGGCAATGGTTGAAATCGCTGCCGGACTTGTGAATCGAGGCGAGGTAACAGTCCGGAGCGACGGCTACGATTATTACGGCAATATCTCACTCTATCCGGTGAATCTCCGCCTGAAGCTGTATCCGATAGCCGGCCTGCGGACACCGTTTCAGCCGTACATTATGGCTGGAGGCGGCTTGCATATCGGTAAGAACAACATCCAGTTCAGCAATGATTATCTGGCCGAATATCGCGAGCGGTCGGTCACGGACTTCAATTTCGTGTTCGGCGGCGGGATGGACTGGCCGCTATCTTCGAGAATGGCACTGGATATACAAGGCGCTTACTTGCCGATGACGTTTTCGAAAGACTTATTCGGAGTGCGTGATTACAGCGGTGTAGCCGTAACGGTGGGCGTAAAGTACTTGTTGCCGACATTAAAGGGAAAGCAAGATCAGAAACATTTACGGAGGATACAATGAAGGTTGGTATTAACGGTTTTGGCCGGATCGGCCGGCTGGTTCAGCGCGCGGCGCGCAGCACTGATTTGGAGATTGTCGGGATAAATGATATAACCGATGCGAAAACCCTGGCCCATTTGCTGAAATATGACTCCATCCATCGCCAATACCCCGGCGAAGTGGCAGTCGACGGCGACAAGATCGTTATCGATGGCCGTAAGATTCCGGTGTTTGCGGAAAAGGACCCGGAGAAACTGCCATGGAGACAGCTAGGCGTTGAAGTCGTATTGGAATGCACCGGGAAATTCACGACCAAGGAGGACGCCTCCAAGCATATCACTGCCGGCGCGACAAAAGTCCTCATATCCGCCCCGGCCAAGGGGCACGATGGCACGTTCATTCTCGGCGTTAATTCACAATCGTATGATAAAGCCAAACATCACGTCGTGTCGATCGGTTCGTGCACGACTAACTGTCTGGCTCCCGTCGCTAAGGTGCTGGTCGACAATTTCGGAATAGTCAAGGGGTATATGACGACCATCCATTCCTACACCGCCGATCAGCGGCTGATGGACGCCCCGCACAAGGACCTTCGCCGCGCGCGTAGTGCGGCAATGTCGATGGTCCCGACGACCACTGGCGCGGCCAAAGCGATTGCGGAAGTGATTCCGGACTTGAAGGGGAAGCTCGACGGTATCGCCATCAGAGTGCCTACTCCCGATGCTTCGCTGGTTGATCTCGCCGTCATTCTGGAAAAGGAAGCTACAGCTGAAGAGATTAACGCGGCAGTGAAGAAGGCGGCCGCCACCCGGCCGCTGGGACAGACATTGCAGTATTGCGATGAGCCAATCGTGTCTTCCGATATCATCGGCAATCCTCACGGATCGGTGTTTGACTCCCTGCTGACTGCGTCACGAGGCAATCTGGCTAAAGTGTTTGCCTGGTACGACAACGAGTGGGCATTTTCCTGCCGGATGGTTGATATGCTCAGGATGATGATGTAGGGAGAAGGGAAGAGGTAGCTGACCATGAACAAAGTAAGTGTCGCCGATATAAACTTCCGCGGGCAGAAGGTTCTGCTCCGTGTCGATTTCAACGTCCCCCTGGATGACCAGCGACGGATCACCGATGACCGTCGCATTCGGGAAGCACTCCCTACGATCAAAAAGATTGTGGCTGATGGCGGAAGAGTAATCGCTTGCTCGCATTTGGGGAGACCGGGTGGCAAGCCGGTGCCGGAGATGTCGCTGCGGCCGGTTGCGGCTCGCTTAGGCAACCTGCTTGGAAAACAAGTGTCCTTCGCCGAAGACTGTGTTGGACCGGAGGCAGCCAATATGGTCGGCAAGATGCAGAACGGAGATGTTCTTCTCTTGGAGAATCTGCGGTTTCACAATGCTGAAGAGAAGAACGATCCGGAGTTTGCCGGGCGGCTCGCCTCGTTGGCCGACATCTACGTGAACGACGCGTTCGGTTCGGCGCACCGAGCGCATGCCTCCACAGAGGGTGTCACGCACCACTTTAAGCAGTCGGTGGCCGGGTTTCTGATGGAAAAGGAGCTTCGGTATTTGGGCAATGCATTGTCCAATCCAAGGCGCCCGTTTGCGGCGATTCTCGGCGGCGCCAAAATATCCGGCAAGATCGATGTCATCCAGCAACTGTTGGACAAAGTTGATATTCTGATTATCGGCGGCGGCATGGTATTTACGTTTACAAAGGCGATGGGATATGAGATCGGCGACTCCCTCGTGGAGGCTGAAAAGCTCGAACTGGCGAGAGAGACGCTAGCACATATCCAAAATTCAAAGGTGAAATTGGTGCTTCCGGTCGACGCGGTGGTCGCCACGGAGATCTCCGATACGGCCGCCACAATGATCGCCCCGATCAACGCGATTCCTGACGGTATGAAGGGGCTGGATATCGGGCCGGAATCGATCAAGAAAATCTCTGAAGCGCTCTCAGGCGCCAAAACGATTCTCTGGAACGGCCCGATGGGTGTGTTTGAACATAAGCCTTTCGCCAAGGGAACATTCGAAATCGCCAAGCTCCTAGCTGATCTGACTCAGCGTGGGGCTATTACTATTGTAGGGGGCGGGGATTCGGCGGCAGCGGTTGCCGAAGCCGGATTGGAAGACAGGCTGACACATATCTCTACCGGCGGCGGAGCATCCCTGGAGTTCCTGGAAGGGAAAGTCCTTCCGGGAGTGGCAGCCTTAACCGAACAGAGCAACGTGCATTCGGTCTAAAATGCGACGCAGGATAATTGCCGGCAACTGGAAGATGAACGGCACGATTGCCGAGACCGAAGCGCTCATCTTGAGTCTTGTCGCCGCCGACACAGCAAAAGGTCGCGCGGAGACTGTCGTCTGCCCTCCGTTTACGTCACTCGCGGCAGCCGCCAAGCTGTTGAAAGGAAGTCACATAGCGTTGGGAGCGCAGGACATGTCACAGCACGTCAAAGGGGCGTATACCGGGGAGATCTCCGCCGAGCTGCTCTTGACTCTGGGGGTCCGTTATGTTATCTTGGGCCACTCGGAAAGACGGCAGTATCAGTTCGAGACTGACGGGTTAGTAAACGTCAAGACCAGAGCCGCCCTTGCGGCCGGTCTGATGCCCATAGTATGTGTCGGCGAGACGCTGGATCAGCGCGAGAACGGGCACACTGAATCAGTAATCCGAGAGCAGATTCAAGGTACGCTGGCAGGATTCGGAGCGCCCGAGTTGCTCCGGATTGTAATTGCCTATGAGCCGGTTTGGGCTATCGGTACTGGTCGGACAGCAACTCCGGACCAAGCACAGGAGGTTCACCGGTTCATCCGTCAATTGACGGCCCGGATTGACGCCGCCACTTCACAGGAACTGCCGATTCTATATGGCGGATCAGTGAAAGCGGATAACGCGCGTGGGCTGTTAGGTCAGCCGGATATTGATGGCGCCCTTGTGGGAGGTGCGTCGCTCAAGGCTGATGAGTTTGTTGAAATTATAAATGCGGCCTGATTGGAGGTTGGTTTCTTGTTTGAAGTGTGGATTGTCTTTCATGTGATCGTCTGCGTCGCGCTGGTACTTGTCGTGTTGATGCAGTCCAGTAAAGGAGAAGGCTTAGCCGGGTCGGCATTCGGCGGCGGGCTTTCCAGTTCAGTTTTTGGTGGGCGAGGTGCGGCGTCGTTTCTGTCCAAAGCTACTACGATTCTGGCCGCTTTATTCATGCTCAATTGCGGCGCGTTGGCAGTGATGTCCGCGAAAACTCGCAGTGCGGCGCAAGGCGGTCAGGCTACTACCGGAGAGTCTGCCGTCACGCGTGAAGCTCAGGCCGAGGCGGCGCGTCAGCAACAGCGCCAGAGCCAGCAGAATCAGCAAGGACTGCCGGGCGGCACGACGGAAGGTACTGCCAGTCCCACTCCTGCGGCTCAGCCGACAACTCAGCCGACGACTCCCCCGGCCGGCGGCGGGAAGTAGCGCGACAGTATATATTGATTGCGGAAGTGGTGAAACTGGCAGACACGCTATCTTGAGGGGGTAGTGGAGCAATCCGTGTGGGTTCAAGTCCCACCTTCCGCATAAACAGTCTGGTCATTCCCTTCGGCTAAAATTTGATCCCCCGCAAAATCTACGACAGACCACTCGCCGATTTGACAGAATTAACAATCGTCCGTATATTGGTTACGGCTACAGTATTTGGCTCAATGCCGACAAAAGTGGAGAATCGAACACAGACGACTGCTAAAAGCTAACAAATACTCGCGATTGCACGTCAAATACTCTGTGGAGTATACGTAGTTAAAGGAGTATGGCTTGTTGTCCGTCGGCATCCGATTCATCTTTAGCTCTACTTTACCTGCAAATTCGATTTCAGATTCCCGCTCGCAGCTTGCGGGCGTGAACGCCAATATGGTCAGGGGAGACTTGAGGCTATGATTCCGGAGCTTAGAGTTCTCTGGAAGCGGGTACTGGCCGGCGATGCCGCCGCCTGGCGTAAGCTAGTCGATTCCTACTCCGCCCTGGTGTTTACCGTCGCCCGGCGGGCCGGACTCACTGAGGCTGATGCCCAAGATTGCGCTCAGGACGTCTGGCTGACTCTGTATCGATCGAAGCGCTCGCTAAAAGATCCACAGGCTATCCCTGCTTGGTTGATCAGGACCACACATCGGCGGGCAATTGCCCTATCGCTCCGATCGCGTCGCGCAGGCATGAGACACGATGATGAACAGCTCGCCGACCCGAAACTTCCCGATCACGAGTTGCTGCAACTTGAGCGAGAGTTCTTGGTTCGTGAAGCGCTGAAGCGTCTCGATCCTCGTTGCCGACTCCTTGTCAAAAGCCTGTACTTTGACAAAGGCCAAACCAGCTACAAACAGCTCTCCACCGCGATCGGCATATCTCCCAACGGCTTAGGGCCGTTACGGTCTCGCTGTCTCAGCAAGCTCGCGAAAATCCTGAAGGAATTGGGCTTGTCAGAGGACTAAACCGTTCTCGCCTCTCTCCTTTGCTGTGAGATATGAAATGGACGGGAAACATGGATGCTCGAAAACTAAAGACACATGGCGCACGGAACCATCGGTCAACCGCATCGGTCAAGACTCACCATTCGCTCAGACTATTGCGAGAGGTCGGCAACAGCCCTCAGGCTTGGTTTGAGCCGTCTCCGGCTTCGGCCGCTCGATGGAAAGCCATTCCACTTATAGAGAAGGTTACTGAGCGTACCCGACCGCGCAGCGGACGGGTGGCTTTCGATTCATGGGACATGGCTCCTGCCGTTGCCCTCCGCAATATTGCCGATGGTCACATCCGGCGTCTGGAGTTGAAGGCGGGGAGGGTTTCACTTGAGATCGTGGCCGAACGCACGCAGGATCACTGGGAGTTTGTGGGGCGCATCTACGCGAATAACGAAATACAGAACTCATATGTATTGAAGGTAGGTCGCTTCAATCTCCTGCCCCGGACAAATGGCTTCTATCACTGGTCATCAACATCGGTTCCGCGCAATCTTCGAGTTGTCTCCTATCGAAACAATCTGGTTTTCGGCGGTATCCAATGGTAGATGCAAGCGACGCGTTGGATAGCGCGGTTGAGCGTTTCTTGTCACGAGGAAAGCTCGGGAATCTCACTATGGATGAGATGGCCAAAGCGTGCGACAAGCGCATTCGTACAGAGGTGGAGAGTTCGGTCACGACTGCCGTAACGCTGGGTCATCAATTCACGATTCAAGCAGCTAAACACGGCGGCGCCGTTTATGTCACAGCGTTACGAGTTTTCGGCTGGGTATCGCTGGTGGCCGGCAAGTACCGGCAAGCGGAGAAAGCATATCTCGAAGCACGAAGTCTGTTGCGAAGCAGCGCTATAGACCGCGCCCGCATCGACCGCGTGCTCATTGATGTGTATATGTATCTCACCGATTTCGGGGAAGCGCGCCGGCGGGCGCGAGCGGCCCTCGCGGTCTTTCGCAGGCTGAACGAGCCGACTGATGTCGCCAGGACCGAAGTCAACCTCGCTAACCTGCTTCACCGTCAGGACCTGCACTCAGAGGCACAGACGTATTACAAGCAGGCTGCCGACTATTTTGAGAAAGCGGGACCGCCGGTCGCCACAGCCCTCTGTTACTACAACCTCGCTAACACGCAGGTACAGCTCTTTCATTTCGACGAGGCCGGAGATACATATTCCAAAGCGAAGATGATTTTCGACGAGCACAACCAGTCGCTGCATGCAACAGGATGCCTTTATGGTCTTGCCTGGCTGCACATGCTGCAAGGAGATTTCCACGTCGCCCTGACAGAATTCGCGGAATGCGAGCGACGGTATCGCTCCGGCGGTAATGCGCGCGAATTGGTACTGTGCCAGTTGGATCAGGCGGAAACGTATCTTGGCCTCAACCTCCTGCTATATGCGCGTCAGACCGCGGAAACGGCGGCTGATGGGGCGGCACAGCTTGGCATTGCTTATGAAGAGGCAAAAGGGAATTTCTTTGCCGGCGTGGCCTCACTCCGCATGGGGCAGAGAAAGGACGCGCATCGGGCCTTGCGCGCCGCCCGGACCGGATTTGAAATAGAGAGAAATCAGGGATTCTTGGCGGCTGTAGACATGGCGCTTATGCAGCTTGAATCCAAAGGCCGGCCTGAGTTTGCATCATTACTGCAGACCAGAGCTAAGCTTCAAAAGTCTCAGCTACCGCTGTGGGAAGCGATGTGTGACCTGCAGATTCTTGCCCTCAAACCGGATGATCAGCCGGCTCTGGATCGACTGTCGCACAACAGGGCGGCCGAAGTGGTTCCGCACTTGGCGGCTCGTCGATTTGCCCTCATGGGAGACCAGGCGGCAGGGATGGGGCGCGCCGATGATGCCGTGGCTTTGTGGACGCGGTCGGCTGAGCTTCTTGAAGGTCTCCGCGCGAAACTCCCGCCGGCAGAGATGCGCTCAACCTTTTTGAGCCGACATTCCGATCCGTATGAGAATTTGATCTCAACCAAGCATGATACTGATCCCCTGACCGGCGCTCTTTGGTCCGAGCGGCTCAGAAACGCCGGCCTATGGTCAGTATCCGGACAGATGCTCGCAACATCCAGCCCGGCCCGCACCGCCGTCGCCGCAAGCCTTTCGGCTCTGGCGGAGCAAGTAGCAGCCATTTCGCAGTGCACGGTCGGGCGTCAAGGTACCCGCTCAACGGGCGTACTCAACTCGAGTCGGCGATTCAATTCGCTGCAAACGAACGTGCACAAAGCGATGCTGACTTTGGACTCCGGCGGATCATCCGAATTCGAGTCCGGTGCTGAATTGTCGGACAGGATTGCTGCTTTGTCGGATGAATTGCCGATAGTTCATTTTCATATCGGGCGGAAAGATATTATTGGGTTCGTGCACTACCGCGGCGGAGTGCGATCCTGTTTGTATAATGATGGCATCGAATTCGGCCGAAAGCTCGCTGCCGAATGGCGATTCCTCGTCGAACGCTTCCCTTCGTTCCGGAATGATCCTGACCATAACCATCTGGAAGACGAGAACCGAGTCCTGGACAGAATCAGTCACTGGCTCCTTGATCAGCTCGAATTGCCGACCGATGCGCAGCAATTGCTGGTAGTCCCGGAAGGATTTCTCGCCAATCTCCCTTGGTGGGCGTTGAGAGCCAACGGACGGCCAATTGTGGATCAGTATGAATTGATATTGTCCCCCAGCATTCGTCACCACCTTCATGCGCGCGGTCAGACGTGCGATTCCCGAAGGGTGCGCATATTCGTGGGGGATACTACCGGTCTTCCGTCTGTCGATCAGGAGGTGGCTTCGGTGTTGTCCGACTTTGAATCGTTCGACACCTCCTGCTTCTCTCCGTGCACTCGCGCCGACTGGCCCGATAAGGATCAGGCCTGGGTCTGGCATTTCGTCGGCCACGCCCAGTTGCGTGCGGACAACCCTTTCTACTCGGCGCTGATGTTGAATGATGGCCCGATGTTTGCCGCTGATTTTCGACTCAAGCAATGCTCGGTGGGATTGGTGACGTTGGCTGCGTGTCGTACCGGCCAGCAGTCGGGCCGAGCCGGAGAAGAGAATGGCGGATTGGTCCGGTCTCTGCTTGAAATGGGGGCGAAATCGGTCATCGCCAGTCACTGGGCTGTGTCTGATCGCTCGGCCGGTCCCTGGAGTTCGGAAATGTACAATAGATTTCTTAGTGGCGCTTCGGCGACCCGTGCCGCCCAGACGGCTACCCAGCGGATCAGGGAACGGTTTCCGTCCGCATATCACTGGAGCGCTTTCTCGGTCTTTGGAGCTTGGTAACGATGTTTGATCGTAACAACTACGTGAGGTGAATTATGAGTAAGAAAGAGCGCATAGGAGCTGTTCTCGCGATTGTGAGCGGCGTGCTGCTTCTGCTGGCTACGGCTGCCGGGCCGATAACGGCAGGTGATCGAGACGACTCGCGGCGATCGCTTCAACAGCAATTGCAGAAGGGTGGTGAGGACCAAGTATCAGGTCCGGCCTTTGTGCCCCACCAGTTGGTAGTGAAGCTGCGAACGGATACGCTGCGGTTTTCGGCCGACAACGGCATCGTGCAAGAGTATGCCGCATATCTGGATGGAGAATCTGTGTATCTGGTGGCTCTTGACCCGGGCGCAGATGTGCTGCAGGCGGCGGCGACATTCAGTGCCTCACCAGATGTCGAGTATGCTCACCCGAACTACGTTCTAAATCGCAGCCACCCGATTCAGGGAAGCTACCCTTTCTCTGATCAGAGTTTCAAGGGTGATTATGACGGTCAGTACGCTTCAACCCAGCTTGGACTTGCTCAGGCTCACCAATTGGCTGTAGGCACGGGCGTAGTTGTCGGTGTGATCGATGGGGGGATCGACTTCTCGCACCCGGCTCTCGGGGGAATGGCTGTTTCCGGGCATGATTTCGTCGACGATGACGATGATGCGACCGATGAACCGGGTGGAACCACCAGCGGTCACGGCACGTTCGTGGCCGGGGTGATTCATCTGGTGGCTCCCGGCGCCACGATAAGAAGCTATCGAGTCATGAATGCCTCCGGCGATGGCGACGGCTTCACGGTGGCGAGAGCCATCGAGCGGGCGGTTGCCGACGGTTGCTTGATATTGAATATCAGTTTGGCTCTGACGGCGAGAAACCTCGCGGTTCGTGATGCGATCGACCGGGCCAGCGGTCACGGCGTGCTCGTGGTTGGCGGCGCCGGTAATCTCGGAAGCAGCGATCCTGTTTATCCGGCCGCAGAGGACAACGTGCTCGCAGTAGCGGCGCTGGATTCGCTGTATGCAAAAGCGGGTTTCTCCAGTTTTGGGTCATACGTTGATCTGTGTGCGCCGGGAGAGAATGTCTATTCTTCGTACCAGAAGCCGTACTTCGCATGGTGGAGCGGAACCAGCTTCAGCGCGCCGTTTGTTTCAGGTCTGGCGGCACTGGCCAAGCAGAAATTTGCGGTCTCGGATGGCCTTCAGCTGCGCAATCGCCTCATGTTGACTGCTGTGGACATCGACGTTGAAAATCCAAACTACGTCGGTGCTCTCGGCGCAGGCGTTGTCGATCCGGAGTCCGCCCTGACGGCGACTGTCACAAACGACACCGCGGTCTTCATTCCGGACACGTTGTACTACACGTATCAACAATACAGTCAGATACTTGTCATCCCGCAGGTCACCGGGGTTCTCATATCGACAAATGCGCCGGCTCCGTACATCCCCCATTTGGTGGATACCGGCACCTTCGCCTTCGCGTGGGTGGATGACACATCCGGCTCGACCAATGACAGCATCACCATATTCCTAAACACGACTAATACACTCGGGACATACTACAACACGATCGCCTTCGAGGTTGTCGGAGTGGCGAATCCGGCCCTGGTCACGGTGGAGTTAACCGTAGCGCCGCAGGATACGGTGGGGTCAGTGGCATGGTTGAATCCACCGGAAATGTGGTTCACCGGCAACATCAACACATATTCCGTGCTCAATGGTGCGTCTTTCCTCTCATCCACCAACGCTCCCGCCGTTTTCCATGCGGAGATTCCCTCCGGTATGGGCGGATTCCTGACCCTGATAGACTCGGTCGGCCAGACGAACGACAGTGTCCGTTTCGGCCTGATTCCGAGTCGTGTCCCAGCTCCGGGACTTTACGCGGATACTATCGTTTACCATGTGGAGGAGATCGCTCAACCGGCCGCGCTAATAGTGAATTTCCTTGTCCTAGATTCGGGGACAACTGTTAGTGCATGGCTGAGTCCGTCAGAGGTGTGGTACACCGGCGATATCACTTCGGACACGTTCTTTATAGGTTATTCATTCCTTTCATCCTCCAATGCTCCTGCGAATTATCACTCGGTGGTGCTTCCTTCTGGTGGTCGCTTCACTGCCAACCTCAATTCCCATGGCCAAACTAATGACAGTGTCGGTTTCCTTATTCGACCCAATCGCCTGCTATCCCCTGGTTCGTACACGGACACTATCGTGTACATTCTTGATGGGACCTCGGTTAACGCAATGCTCCTAATCCATCTCAACGCCGTGGGCGGAAATCCTCTTTGCAATCTGCCGGGTGATGTTAATCTGAACGGTATCCCGTGGGAGTACGCCGACCTCGTCCTTCTTGAGACAGCGCTGAATACCGGCGATATTGGGTATCTCGGTACCAAGATCGGCAATTCCGATCTTGACGCAAATTGCCATATCGACACTGTCGATCGTGTCAAACTGGAGATGATAGTTCTGGGTTACGACAGCGCTCCCGGTAGCCCCTGTGGCAACTGCCCGAGCTATGATTTCGTTCCAAATGTGACAGAATTATGCAACCTTCCGGGCGATGTTGACTGTAATGGTATCCGTTGGACAGTTGCTGACCTTGTTGCTCTCACAAGAGCACTCGACTCCGGTGATATTAAATTTCTCGGTCCCACTATCGGCAATTCCGATGTCGATGGAAACTGCCGCATCGACTCTGTCGATCGCATCAATCTGGAAAGGTATTTCTTATACGGCCTTGACAGCACCAATCTCATTCTTTCCTGCGCCCCCTGCCAAAGCTATGCATTCAATACTGATACTATCGGGAACCAGGGTGTTGACAGCGCCTGGTTCATACCATCGTCAGTATCGTTCTTCGTGCCTTACGGCTCAACAAGCAACGTCTATCGCGAAGTGTTCTTGGCATCCACCCTTGCGACGACCTACACCGCCACTGGAGGCGACAACAACTGGCTCCTATACGATCAAACCGGAGTGACCAATGACTCCGTGCTGATAGGCGCAAACCCGACCGGGTTACAGCCTGGGACATATGTTGACACACTAACTTTCCTGTTGAGCGGGATCAGGTGCCGGTGTACTGTCTTCTTGCCGGTCGTGCTTTTCATTACAGGCGCCGACAGCGCGGCAGCCAATCCGGGTCGAGATATTACGCTCACCAACTACCCCAACCCGTTTAATCCGATCACCGCGTGCGTTTACTCACTCCCGGCGGCATCACATGTCACACTCAAGGTATATGACATTACAGGCCGGGAAGTGATCCAGCTTGTGAACGAGACAAAGACCGCTGGGACTCATCGCGTGATGTGGAACGGTTCGACATCCAGCGGCGGTCGGGCTTCGAGCGGCGTTTACCTGTACCGGATTGAGGCCAACGGAGTCTCATTGACACGCAAGATGTTGCTGCTAAAATAGGAGCGGCTGACCGTAATCATTAGACATGGGAGAGCAGGCGGCACCGCCTGCTCTCTTGTGTTGCGTGCCAGACTTCCAACGTTATCTCCTGAGTTTGTCCGCAATAGAGTCCCACTCACTGGGCAGTCGGGATTCTAAGCTCGGACCGGGCCGTGACGACCAAGCTGCTAATTGACCGATAGGCGTCGGCCACTCTTGTAGATACCTCACAAATCCTCAAACCAGTCCTCGATTTTAGTTGTTTGAAATCTCGCCGTGCACACATTATTTGGTAGTATCTGTCCGGGCTTATCAGATCGTGCGAGTCCAGCGATCCTGATGGCAGGTGAGCGTGAGCAGCCGGTGCCGTTCTTATTCACCGGTGGATCGTAATCAATGCAATAACTGTCGCGTGCGGCGAGTATTCGGTTGATTGGTTTGCAATGAGGCTTCCATTGAATCAGGTAAATTGGCCCGTGCCTTTATCCGGCAGAATGTCGCCTCAAAAACATAGGATGTAATTATTGAAAGGAGGTTTTCGGCGGAAGTAATCAATTGTTGGTTGGAGAACAGGTAAACCGTAAACGCAATACCCTATTGGAGGTAATGCATTATGACGAAACTCCGCATAACACTAGTCGCACTCCTTCTGGTCGCGGTTGCTACCGGGCTAATCTGGGTTGGTTGCCAGAAACAGGTTAACGCCCCGAACGACATGCTATCGTTTGCGGCTAATAATCCGCAGGC
>Ga0315293_10001525_pt1 | contig 22516 bp, 22 predicted proteins | sample YL17G13_20_MG_FD_203071 | JGI IMG/M metagenome (GOLD analysis project Ga0315293, IMG submission 203071) | Sediment microbial communities from Yellowstone Lake, YNP, Wyoming, USA - YL17G13_20 | ecosystem: Environmental > Aquatic > Freshwater > Lake > Sediment | place: USA: Wyoming | collected... | reverse complement strand
CAGGTACTGCTCTCCAAAAGCGACGGAATTCGCGTTCGACAGGAAGGCCGTGAAATACTGGATGCCCGTCGACCAGTACATCGGCGGCGCCGAGCACGCGGTCATGCACCTGCTCTATGCGAGGTTCTTCATCAAGGCGCTCAGGGACATGGGCTATGTGGATTTTGATGAGCCGTTCAGGCGCCTGTTCAACCAGGGCATCGTCTACAAGGACGGCCACAAGATGAGCAAGAGCTTCGGAAATGTGGTGACGCAGGAGGAGATAGCGGAGAGGTATGGCATCGACACCGCGAGGCTTTTCCTGCTGTTCGTGGCCAGCCCTGAGAGCCAGCTCGAGTGGAGCGACCAGGGCGTCCAGGGTGCTTACAGGTTCATAAGCAAGATATGCAGGGTTGTGGAAGATAACCTGCAAAAAGTTTCACTTGAAAAATACAAGGTAACCGGCATAAACGACAGGATGCTGGAAGCAAAACTAAACGCAGCCGTGGAAAATATTAGCATGCAAATCGAGAGCTTCCAATTCAATCTCGCAGTAAGCGGCATCATGGAGCTCGTCAATTATCTGGATGGTTATGCAAAAGGCGGGGGTGTTAACAGGGGTCTGTTCGGGACCTCCGTAAAGGTTCTCGTGCAAATGCTTTCCCCCTTCGCCCCACATATCGCCGAAGAGCTCTGGGAAAGGATAGGGATGAAGGGTTTCGTTTCCATGTCCACGTGGCCAAAGGCAGGCAAGGTGGACAGTGGCGCGATGGCAATCGGCGGCATGCTGGGAAATCTTGGGGAAGACATAAACCATGTCCTGAAGCTGGCGGGCATAAAGCCTTCGAGGATATGCCTGTTCGTCGCGCCCCGGTGGAAATACGAACTGTTCAGTCTTGTAAGGAAGGAGATGGAAGGCACCAGGGATGCAGGGAGGATACTGAAATCCGTGATGGCCCATGAGAAGCTGAGGCCCTTCGGGAATGAGATAAGCAGGATGGTGGCCAGCCTCGTATCAAATCCCGAGAAGATGCCTGAGGTCATCCTGAGCCCGGAAGAGGAGCATGATATTCTTATTGAGATGAAGGGCAGGCTTGAGAAGGATTACGGCTGCCCTGTGGCCGTGGAATTCGCTGAGAAATCGTCCTCAAAAAAGACGTCACAGGCGCTTCCGGGGAAGCCTGGGATTGAGGTTCTTTGAAACCCCCCTGGTCCCCTGGGCCATGCCAACAACGCCTAATATTATAAGGCCTATTCCTATCCACCTGAACCAGGAGATTCTCTCGTCAAGAAAAGCGATTGCGAGCAGGACGGGCGTCATGATGGCTATTGATGACGCGACGGGGCTGGCAAAGGACACGTTGAACCTATAGAGAGACCTCTGGAGGTAGACGAAGCCTGCGATCCCGAACGCGCTCGCCAGGAGCAGCATCGGATTGTAGATGAGGCCGGCCAGGAACTGGAGCCCCGGGGCCGTGTCCTTCATGCCCAACCTGGCGAATATGCCGGAAATCCCGGTGAATACGCCGCTCAGAACCAGCTCTTTCGTGTTCATACCGATAGCAGAAATACCCCCGCTATTATAAGTGTGATGTAAAGCCACCGGTCCTTCCTTATCCTCTCGTCGAACATCAGCCGGCCGATGACAACAGTAATCACTATGGATATGGAAAGCATGGGCTGGACAAGGGATATGGCCTCGTATTTCAGCGCCGCCATATATGCGAATATGCCTATCAGGCCTATCAATACCGATAGTATCCATAGCCGGCTTTTCACGAGCTTCTTGAATGAGAAGCGCGGCATCCTGTTGAGGCAGTGCTTCTGGAAGGCCGTGGAAAAACCGAAGCAAAGGGCTGCGAAAAAAGACAAAACCAGTCCCAGCATAAGATTATTATACAAAAACTCCATTTATATAATGATATGAAGAAGCTTTTTTTGCTCGTGGGCGTGTCCTTTGCGTTAATGCTTTTTCTGGTCGTCCAGTGGACAGGAATCAGGGAATTGTCCGCCGCATTCCTGTCCATAAACCCGCTTTACATACCTTTGATCATCATGCTCCAGTTCGCCCTTTTGGCCGTTTACGGCCTGAGGTGGGGGCTGCTGCTGGGAAATGCCGGGGTGAAGGCCGGCTGGCGCGTCGTGTTCAAATACGTCTTCATAGGGGCCGCCCTTAACAACATCACGCCCATGGTGAGGTTCGGCGGCGAGCCGGTCAAAGGCTACATGCTTGCCAGGGAGGCGTCAGTGAGGAAAAGGGTGGTCTTCGCTGCGATAACGACGGATTCCTTCATAACAGCAATCTCGCTCCTTACATACGTCTTCTTCGGCTTCCTTGGCCTCCTGGTTTTCAGCATATTTAACCCCATTGTCCTCTACATCATGATTGCAGCCATCTTATCTGGCCTGATGATCTGCCTGTATGCATTCTACAACGAGAGTCTCCTGGCAGTTTTCGCCGGAAAATTGTCAAGGCTCGTGTCCAGGTTCTCGCGGGAGCGCGGGGAGAAGCTGGCAGAAGGTCTCCTCGGACTCAGGAGGGAGATAGGCAAATCGCTCAGGCGGAAGGATGTGATACTGAAGGCCATCCTTCTCGGGTTCGCCGAAAGGTTCCTGGAGGTCATCGCTTTCTATACCATTTTCCTTTCGATGGGGGTGGGGATAAACCTGTACTTCTGCGCCATCGTACTGGGCGTCGGCCTCATCTTCGGCCTCATCCCCCTGCTGCCTGGCGGGCTGGTGGCCTATGAATCAAGCAGTATAATAGTTCTCCGGCTCATGGGCGTGAGCCCGGCGCTGGCGGCCACTTCGGTGCTTCTGTGGAGGGGCGCGAACTACTGGATGATAACGGTCATCGGGCTGGTAATCGGATGGTGGCATGGCGTCAGGTTCGCGCTAAGAAAGCACTACTGAGGGCTTTTATGAATACGGCAGCAGCAATGTCCATAAATTTAAATAGCATGCACCTATTATTAGGTAAAGTCAGAGGCAGGCATCTGGTGAAACCATGAAGAAAGGCGACTGGGTGAAGATAGAATTCACAGGCAGGGTGAAAGCGACAGGCGAGATTTTCGACCTCACTTCTGAGGAGGAGGCGAAGAAGCACGGCATCCACGACCCGAAGAAAAAGTACGGTCCAGTCCTGACAATCCTTGGCGCCGGCATGATCATGCCTGGCGTTGACCACGAACTGATGAAGATGAATGCCGGCGAAAGCAGGGAATTTGACATAAAGCCGGAGGATGCTCTTGGACCCAGAAGGCCGGAGCTCATAAAGATTTTCTCCATTTCGAAATTCACGCATGATAAAATCACGCCGTTCCCCGGCATGTGGGTCAACATAGACGGCAGGAACGCCAGGATCCAGACGGCCTCAAGCGGGAGGGTGAGGGTTGACTTCAACCATCCGCTCGCCGGCAAGGAGCTCAGCTACAGGCTGAAGATAGACGGGGAGATTAATGACACCCACAGAAGGGTCGAAGCGCTGCTTGATTACTACGGAGTTGAGGGGAAGGTGACGGTCACCGAGAAGAAGGTTGACATCGGCCTGGAAAAGGACACCAATCCCATCATCAAGAAGCTCATCGAGGAAACACTCAAGAAGTGGTGCCAGGGCGTAGATTCGGTAATATTCGAGGCGAAGAAGGAAAAGCACGGGCCACAAAAGGCGGAGGAAGGCGGGCCCGCGGAAACGGCGGCGGGAGCTGGACAGCAACCGGAAAAAGATGCTGAAGGGAAATAGGAGCAATCCGCAGAACTGCTGGGGGAAGATGGCGGTATTGGAAAGGACGCGGATTTTCCGGCATTCTTCAATCCCTTTGGCGGTGGCGGGTTCTTTGATGATGCGATAAGGGCTGCATGAGGGTTTCATCATGCAAGAGACGTATGCGGCCTTATGCAGCGCGCATGCCCAATCCCCGGATTTTTGATAACATGACGGATCCCAAAACGCCTAAACCGTTCGGCTCCAACGCTACAGGGAACTGTCGGGAAAACATTCTCCACAAGAAGTCAAGGAAAGACTTAAATATCTTATCTCCATTTTTATTTTATAGAAAATATCGGTTAAGCTTAAAAAACTTAGAGCCTTAACCAAATCATTGTTTGATGCATTAAGAGTTGGAGGTTGCTGGTATGGGCATTAAATCGGTTGTCAATTCACCTGTTTTGGAAGAGACTCCTCAGGAGATTTCGGAGAGGGTTGAAAGGGATGAGGAGATGGATCAGGAGCTGAGGAGGATTCTCGAGTCAAGGAAGGCTGAGATAAAGGTTGTCGGCGTCGGAGGCGGCGGAGGCAATACAATTTCAAGGCTCATGCAGGTGGGTATTGTCGGCGCGGAGACTATAGCCGTCAACACGGACGCCCAGGATTTGCTTTACACTGATTCTGACAAGAAGATTCTCATAGGCAAGGAAATAACAGGAGGCCTTGGCGCAGGAGCCGACCCGAGCATAGGGGCCGAGGCGGCCAAGGAGAGCAAGGACGATATCAAGAAGGCCCTTGAGGGTGCCGACATGGTCTTCGTAGACTGCGGCCTTGGCGGCGGAACCGGAACTGGCGCCAGCCCCGTGGTGGCTGAGATAGCGAAGAAGCTCGGAGCGCTCACCGTGGGCATCGTCACTCTGCCTTTCGCGATGGAAGGGAGGGCGAGGAGCAAGAACGCCCAGGAGGGCCTGGAGAACCTCGAACAGATAGTGGACACGCTGATTGTTATTCCAAATGACAAGCTGCTGGAGATAGTGCCGGATGTGAGCATACTGACAGCGTTCAAGGTTGCGGATGAAATCCTGGTCAACGCTGTAAAGGGCATCACGGAGCTTATAACCAAGCCGGGCCTTGTTAACCTTGACTTTGCCGACGTGAGGGCAGTCATGCGTTCAGGCGGCCTTGCAATGATAGGCATGGGCGAGTCGGACTCTGAGAACAGGGCCGTGGAATCAGTCGAGAAGTCGCTTAGCAATCCGCTGCTCGATGTGGACATAGAGGGAGCCACAGGCGCCCTGATAAACGTCTCGGGCGGCGAGGAAGTGACCATAAGGGAATGCCAGGAGATTGTGCAGGCGGTCAACAACAAGATAAGCCCCGATGCCAAGATAATCTGGGGAGCCCAGATAGACAAGTCGCTTGGGGACACCGTGAGGACGATGCTGATAGTGACTGGCGTCAAATCCCCCCAGGTGTTCGGCAGCGGGCCCGAGAAGATGTTCACCGAGAAGAAGCAGAGGGAGATTGAGAAGGTCCTTGGGATAGACTTCGTCTGAGCCGGTGAACCCCAGTCTTATTTATTAAGGTTTGTTTTAGTTTTATATAGCCGTTATTGAATTATTTATAATTCCAATAATCAAGAAAATAAGGCAGTGGTATGAAGATAAAGCTGGATTTGAGGTCGAAGCTGACGGAGTGGAAGAGGGTCCTGCAGGTAGCCAGAAAGCCCAGCAGGGACGAAATATTCAGCTCTTCGAAGATATGCATGCTGGGGATAGCCCTGATAGGAGTCATAGGCTTCTCCATATACCTGCTCTTCGCATTCCTTGCCTTCTAGGTGATTGTTATGATATACACGCTCAGGACGACTTCCGGGAGAGAGGACATCGTGATGGACATGATAAACAGCAGAGTCCATGCCGAGAATCTGGACGTCAAGGCTGTCATCCACCCGGCAGAGCTGAAGGGCTACATATTCATAGAGGGCAATACCGCAGCCATACACAAGTCCCTCAAGGGCGTCATGCACACGAAGGGGCTCATTGAAAAGCCGGTCGGCATAGGCGACATACAGCACTTCATGGAGACCAAGACCGACGAATTGAAGGTGGGCGAGGAAGACGTCGTGGAGATAATGGGCGGGCCGTTCAAGGGCGAGAAGGGGAAGATAAAGAGGGTCGACAAGTCCAAGAACGAGGTCACCATTGAGCTGCTCGAGGCGAGCATACCCATACCTGTCACGATAGCCATGGAATTCATAAAGGTCATAAAGAGGTCGGCAAAGGCGGCTGTATAAGATGGAGAAGATAGTTGAGGTCGTTGTTGAAGGCGGTAAGGCAACGGCAGCCCCGCCTCTCGGCCCGGCTCTGGGCCCGCTGGGCGTCAACATAATGAAAATCGTGAGCGAGATAAACGAGAAGACCAAGGACCTAGCGGGCATGAAGGTACCAGTCAAGGTGATAGTCGAGACCGGCAAGAAGAATTACAGGATAGAGGTCGGCAAGCCGCCCGCATCCGCTCTAATACTCAAGGAAGTCAGGATGGACAAGGGCTCTGCCCTGCCGGGCAAGGACAGGGTGGGGGACCTTTCCATGGAACAGGTAAAAAGGATATCTAGGGCGAAGTTCGGCTCTGACGAGAAGCCCTATGTCAACCAGATTATGGGGACCTGCAGGAGCATGGGCGTGACCATAGAGAAGGGCTCTGTATCTGCCGAGGAGCTGAAGGCTGCGCAGGAGCACAAGGAGCACATAAAGGATGACGTGAAGAAGGTTGCTGCTACCCCTGCAGAGGCTGGCGCAGCGCCTGCGGCCGAGGCGGCAGCCCCTGTCGCCGGTGAGAAGAAAAGGGCCGGGAAATAGTGCAAATGGGAACGGTGGCTCTGTTTTTCTCATTTTATTCCGAAATGCGATAGGAGTTGCTTGTTTTGGCACAGTAAGACTTAAATTATTTACTCCGAAATACTGAATCATGAACGTCTGGGATAGAACATTTTGGATGCTGTTTGTTTTGTTAGAGGCTGCCGTAGTTCTTGCCTCCTCGTGGTTCTTTAGCCCGTTGGCCATTATAGTCGGTTTTGTTGTCGTGACGGCCGGGTTTGCCAAGCTTGGAGACTACGTGTTTCATAAGAAAACCCGCACCGAACTGAGGGAGAGCAGGGAAGTCGTCAAAAAGGTTACCGGCTGGCTGGACAGGCAGTATGAGCTTACCCAGGGCATAAAGAACGTCTATGACCACAGGTTCCATCATTCCGAGAGGAAGAGGACGGAGATGCAGGAGGAAATCGAAAGGAGGTACAGGGAGCTTGCAGGAAAGATAATCGAACTCGAGAACAGGATAAACCTCGTCTCCAGGGTGGTCATCTCCCAAAAACAGCGCCTGCCTGATGTTGTAAGGGAAGTCGTGGAAAAACCAATACCATCCATTCTAGTGCTGCCCACTGTGACGGCTGCAGCTGTGGAAGCTCATCAGGCGCCGCCTGCAGAGAAGTTCGGCTTCGAGGCCGTCTGGGACGATATAATGAAGCTTGCCGAAAAGAGGAGCATTTCAACGCTGTCAAGGGGGGTGAAGAACCAGATAGTTTCCGCGGGGCACGAGTCGATTGTGCTGCTGTCCGAGCTCACGCAGAAGGAAAGGGCCATAAGGAAGGACGAGATCAAGTGTTTCTGGGGTATTCTCAACAAAAAGGGCAGGCTTAATTTCGTCGAGGATCTGAAGTATGATCCCAAGCTCCTGAGAATGGGAAGCATAGTCATATCGTTCTTTGCAAGGCTGCCTTACGTTGAATACGGACTAAAGCCAAGGATGCTCTATCTTTTGGACCACAACTCGCATACGCTTGGCACACTCAAGAGGAAGTCAAAAAGTATTTAAATGCTTGCCTGCATATCTAACTAATTCCGCAGAACTACTTCGGTAGGAGGAATGGCATGGACATAACAGAAAAGCTCAAGGAAGCGAAGCAGAAGTCAAAGCCAAGGAAGTTTGCACAGTCCTGGGACCTGATAATCAGCCTCAGGGACATGGACCTGAAGAAGCCTGAGAACAGGCTCAATCTCGAATTCTCCCTTCCGGAAGGGTCTGGGAAGGAAACAAAGTCCGTTGTCCTGGCCGATTCACTTTACGCGGAAGCGAAGAAGCAGGCCGACCTTGTCATAACGAAAGCGGAGATTCCGCAGCTAGGCAAGGACAAGAAGAAGCTGAAGAAGCTGGTCAAGGAATACGATACCTGGCTTGGCGAAGCGACACTTATGCCCCTCATCGGCAAGGAGCTTGGCGCGGTGCTGGGGACAAGGGGCAAGATGCCAAAGCCCATCCCCCCGAAGATAAACCTGGAGGACGTGCTCAGAAGGTCCAAGAGCTCCATCAGGATAAGGCTGACGAACACGCCCGTCATACAGGTCAGCGTGGGCACGGAATCCATGCCGGACGAGAAGGTTTCCAGGAACATCGAGGGCGTTTACAACTTCGTCAGGGACCACCTTCCGAAAGGCAAGAACAACATAAGGAACGTGATTATCAAGCTGACGATGGGGCACCCGGTGAAGCTGGAGATGTGATGTCATGGTTTCGGAAAACAAGAAGAAGGTACTGAATGAGGTCGTTGCCGACATTGAGAAATACCCAGTCATAGGCATACTGGACATGCACATGCTCCCGGCGAAGCAGCTTTTCCTGATAAAGCAGAAGCTCAGGGGGAAGGCCGTAATAAGGATGGTCAAGAAGCGCGTGATAAAGATTGCGATGGAGCAGTCCAGGAAGAAGGACATCAAGAAGCTCGAGGAAAAGATACAGAAGCAGCCGGCGCTGCTTTTTAGCAATGCCAACCCCTTCGAGCTGGCCCAGGAAATCGCGAAGTCTTCATCAAAGGCGTTCGCGAAGGCAGGGGACATAGCGCCCAATGACATCGTCGTCCAGCCGGGCCAGACCAACCTGCCGCCAGGACCGGCGATAGGCGAACTGCAGCGGGTGAAAATACCCTGTGGCGTGGAGGGCGACAAGATTGTAATCAAAAAAGAGGCCCGCATCGCCAGGAAGGGCGACGTGATAACGAAGGAGCTGGCCGAGGCCCTTGGGAAGCTGGGGATAGAGCCCATGGAGATATCGCTCAACCTGCTTGCGGTATGGGACGGTGGCATGGTTTTCGACAAGGCCCTGCTGACGATACCTCCTGAGCACTATGTCAGCCAGATAAAGTCGGCCTATTCCAGCGCGCTCAATCTCGCACTTAGCATCAACTATGTAACGGCGTCCACGGTTCCGCTGCTTCTGGCGAAGGCGCACAGCCAGGCGGTTTCGCTTGCGCTTGAGGCCGGCATCGCGACGCCGGAGACGGCGCCCATGCTGCTGGCGAAGGCGCACAGCCAGGCGACGGCGCTGAAGGGAATGATGAAAGAGGGAGGCCAATAAAGCTTAAATTTGATATGGGTATAGATAGTATACCCGTTCAATGAAAAACGGAGGTAAACTATGGAACTCGTATATGCAGCATTGCTGTTGCACTCGCTGAAGAAGCCGGTTGACGAGCAGGGAATAGAGAAGATCGTGCACGCTGCGGGGGCAGAAGTGAATCACGCCAAGATCAAGGCGCTTGTCGGAAGCCTGCACGGCGTCAACATAGACGAAGCCATAAAGCAGACCGCTGTGATGGCGGCTGCGGCAGCACCGGCAGCGGCGGGAGAGAAGAAGGCAGAGGCCGCTGAGGAAGAAAAGGGCGAGGAACAGCAGGAAAAGAAGGCAGAAGAGGCAGCCGGCGGATTGTCGAGCCTTTTCGGTTAAGATGTTTTTACCCTCCGGCTTCATTGTTACTCGGGGGTATGGTTAATTCCAGATTTATGATTAGCCTCAATAAACTGCAGCTTTGCTTTTATGCATTCTTAGAATCGTGGGCTTTCATTGATTCGTGGCTGCCAAAAATTTTCTATATTCTCTGTCGACTTCTTCCATGCTGGGGGCGCCAGGAATGATGTTTCTGCCCCAGAGTGCGTTGGCAGTCGAAGTATAAATACCTGAAGCAAGGTCTAGCTCAGCTGGAGCAAGAGGTTTGGGTACAAGCCCCCTTTCGATTAACCTTTGCTGCCATTCACCTCCTCTTTCCGATTCGGACCTGCATGCAGCAACCCATTCTGGCTGCCTTTTTTCATAAACATCCCTGACGAACTGCTTGCTCCTCTGCTGGCCGCCAGCCAGGACCCTGACCTCGTCAAGCGGGCCAGGTACATCGCCCAACGAAATCGTACGTTCGCTTGGATGTGCCCCGGGATCGAACACGAATTCAAGCTTGCCGTCCCACAGGTCCATCCCTATCCTTTTGTACTCCCTTCCCATCACCTCGGCCACAGCCATGGTGGCTGCGTCTATCCAGCGCATCTCCATCTCACGCATCCCTGAGTTGTACCTGTACCAGTCCCTGCCCAAATCATAAACATCCCCTCTCGGGTCGAATTTGGTGCTGTAATCCATCCTCGGGATGCCGAACCAAATCGGGTCATCCGTCCCAGGTACTGCCTCCAAACCGAAGAATTCTGGTTTTGCCGCCCCCTTTCTCATCCTCCTGAAGGCAGATGAGCCTTTCGGAAGTCCGAACCTGAATATGAATTCGACCGGCACAACCTTGCACCTGAGGTCCTCTCTGTATTCCCTATAAGATGGGACCTGTTTACCATCGGGTCCGTTCATCATATGCTCCGGCTTAACGACCCGCGCAATCCTTATCTTCATCCTATTGGTGGGAACAGGTTCTCCCCTGGGCAGCACTTCCCCCGTGTCCGGGCGCAACAAACAGATATAGGTAGTTGGTATTCCCATCTTCTCAACCTGTTCGAAAAAATATGCGCCAGTCAGGCACTGCGCGACATCCTTCCCGGGTATCTTGTCCGGCATCTCATAGCCGCCATGCGCCCAGTCAAAAACCGAGTAGTCCGGCCTGAAATTGAATTCACCATCACCATAAACAAAATGTGTCGGTTCAGAGTGAATCAACGTATCCTTTACGCTTCCGGGAATAGTCAATGCCATACTATAAAATTGGAAGAAAATTTTATAAATCCCAAAATTCAGCAGAAAACACCAAAGCTCTATTGGGGCCTTTTTTAAAATGGAATGCCCAGAATATTTACTATGACCCCGAAAGAGAAGCTGAAGCTTGAATTCGGCAGGAACCCCGACAGGTATTACAGGGTGAAGCTCTTCGACGATCTGGGCTTCCTAAGGAGGAAATGCCCCAAATGCGGCGGGCACTTCTGGACTCTCGACCCGGACAGGAGGAACTGCCCGAATCCCCCATGCGAGAACTACAGCTTCATAGGCAAGCCGCCCATAAGGAAGATGGACTATATCGAGACCTGGAGGGCCATAGAGGGTTTCTTCACAAGGAACGGGCACGAATCCGTGCCGTCGTATCCTGTCGTCTGCAGGTGGTTCCCCGGCCTCTATTTCACCGTCGCGAGCATAGTGGCATTCCAGCGGTCCGTTGCCGGGAAGACGGTCTTCGAGATGCCCGCGGAGCGCATAATAATCCCGCAGGTCTGCCTCAGGTTCATAGACATAGAGAACGTTGGCGTGACCGGCAGGCACATGACCAACTTCATCATGGTAGGCCAGCACTCCATTTACGAGAAAGTAAAGGGGAAGCAGCGGGGCTACTGGAAGGACACCTGCATCGACCTGGATTACAGGCTTCTCACGCAGGTCCTCGGGCTGAAGCCTGAGGACGTCACGTTCATGGAGGATGTCTGGGTAGGTCCCAACGCCTTCGGATATTCGCTGGAATACTACACTGCAGGCCTGGAGCTGGGGAACGCGGTATTCACGGAATTCATCGGCACGCCTGACAAGTACAGGCAGATGGATTATAAGGTCATAGACATGGGCGCAGGCCTGGAGAGGTTCACATGGATAAGCCACGGAACGCCGACTGCCTATGATGCAGTCTATGGCCCGGTAATGAACGGGCTCAAGAAATCCATAGATTTTGACCACGACTTGTTCGGCAGATATTCAGGAATCGCAGGCGGCCTTAACATAGACGAGATACACAATGTCAAAAGGACGAAACTTGAAATTGCGAAAAAACTGGGCATTGATATCAATGAGCTGAATAAAAATGTGGAGCCGCTGCAGGCGCTTTATGCGATAGCCGACCACACGAAGACGCTGCTCTATGCCGTTGCCGACGGCGGGCTGCTGAGCAATGTCGGCGGCGGCTACAACCTCAGGATGATATTCAGGAGGGCGCTGGGCTTCATCGACAAGCACAGCCTGGACCTGGACCTGTTCTCCGTATGCCGGAAGCATGCGCAGTACCTTAAGCCCCTGAATCCCGAACTGCTGAAATCGCTGCCTGAGCTGCAGGAAATCCTGGACGTCGAGGAGAAGAGGTACAAGGCCACCAAGGAAAGGGGCAAAGCCATCGTCCATGAGATGATCGGGAAGAAGGAGAGGCCGGAGAAGAAGAAGCTCATGCAGCTATACGAATCCCATGGCATAACCCCCGAACTGATAAAGGAAGCAGTTGACAGGGAAGGCATAGCCATGGAAATACCTCCGGACTTCTACAAGGAGGTATCATCCAGGCACATGAAGCAGGACGCCGGCGAAGAAGCCGCGCCTCCAATAAATGTCCAGGGGCTCCCCCCGACGAGGCTCCTGTTCTATGATAAGGAGAACGAAAGGAGCTTCAGGGCCAGGGTCATCAGGATTATAAAGCGGAACGGCCTTTGGGTCGTGCTCGACCGGACGCTCTTCTACCCGGAAGGCGGCGGGCAGGACTTCGACACGGGGAGGATAAACGGGGAGCCCGTAGTCGAGGTGAGGAAGTTCGGCTCTGTGGTCGCCCACAGGATGGAGCGCGCCGGTTTCAGGGAAGGCGAAAACGTGAGCGGCGAGATTGACTGGGAAAGGAGATGGCAGCTGGCCCAGCACCACACGGCGGTCCACATAATAAACGGGGCCGCAAGGCACCTGCTGGGCAACCACGTGTGGCAGGCGGGGGCGTCCAAGACCGTTGAGAAGGCGCATCTTGACATCACGCACTACGAGTCGCTCAGCATGGAGGATACCGAAAAGCTGGAGAAGATGTCCAATGATATGGTCGAAAAGGCGGTGCATATCAAGAAGAAGTTCATGACAAGGAGCGAGGCGGAGAAGGAGTACGGCATGAGGATATACCAGGGCGGCGCAATCCCCGACAGGATGATAAGGGTGGTGAACACCCCCGGCTGGGACATAGAAGCCTGCGCCGGCACGCACCTCAGCAACACGAAGGACACCGGCAAAATCGTCATAGTGTCAACGGAGCGCATCCAGGACGGCGTGGACAGAATCACGCTGAAGGCCGGGAAGGCTGCGCAGGATTACCTTGATTTCGTTAAATCGGCAGCCTCCGCCATAAACAAGGCCATGAGGGAAAGATGGGAATTCAAGTTCTCCGGCGCCTTCTCGCTGCAGGATGATTATAAGGTACTCAGCGGCCTGAGAAAGGGCTCCGATGTCTTCGGCGTAAGGATTGAGGATCTGGAGAAGACCGTGCACAAGTTCCTGTCAGACCTCGAGGGGATAAGGTCGAGGATCGGCGAGAAAGGGCTGAAGGACGCAGGGCCTTTCGGCGACCTAGGCGGCGCCATGTCTTTCCTTTTTGAGCTCTGGAAGCTTTCCAAGAAGGCCGCGGAGCAGATGGCAAGCAGGGCCGCGGAGCAGAAGTCTGATGAGCTCATGTGCAAAGCCAGGGATGGCATGATAGTCGAGACGGTCGATTCTGACAGGAAGGGGCTGATAAAGACTGCTTCCGAAATCCTTTCCAAGAATCCCAAGCTCACGGTGGTCCTGGCGAATTCCGGCGGCGACCTGGTATGCATGAGCCAGACGAAGGACATGTGCTCGCTCGTCGGCAGATTGTGCGAGAAGGCCGGCGGGAAAGGCGGCGGCAGCAGGGAGCTCGGGCAGGGAAAGATCCCCCAGGGAAAAAGCATAAAGGATTTGAGCTGTATCTGATAACCGGCTGCTTCTCATTTTTCCTGAATGGCCGAACCTCAGATCCCGCTCAGCAGGCATTCCCTCGGCTGGATGATTGTGGTCTGGCAGAAAACGTCAACCAGCTGCGTTGAAGTGACATTATCCAATGGGACTATGTCGCCCTGCGGGTTTATCATCTGGTCCATGGTCTGGTTCGACTGGCTTATCTCCACTGCCTCGAGGACCACGAAGCCTTTGAAGCGCGCGACGAAATTCTCATATGCTGCCTTCTTATCCAGATTCTCCTGGGTGCCGTTGTGCAGGAACTCTATAAGGACGCGCCCCGACTTGAGGATTGCTATCTTCTCATTTGCCGTCAGCGGCTGGTCGTAGACGTCCTCTATCCTCATGCCCTGATCCCCGGCCAGTTTGATGTTGAAGCTTAGGGCCAGGCCTATGGCCCAGGTGATCATCATCACGCCTACGAAAAGCGCGAAGAATCTCTTTCTGTCGAATTTCATTGGTTTATTTCCCTCCTGAGTTTTAAATATTTTACGATTTGCTGAGGCTTCAGGTCCGGGTTCTTCAGCTTCACCAGCTTGGCCTGCAGCCCGATGGCTTCCAATTCCTCAGGCTGCACGACTTCAGCGAGGGCCTGCATGTAAAGGTCCAGCGTCCTCGAGACGCTCCACTTGTGAATGCCGCTCCTCCTGGCAATCTCCGAGACCGTCAGGAAGCTCTCATTCTGGGCGTGCGCGTCCTGGAGCGTCCTGAATATCTTCATTACATTGTAGCCCGTGCCCTTATAATGACTTCTTTTCGCCATACCAATCATAGCCCTGGGCGGATTTCCGTTTTCTGCGCCAGCATGTTTTTGCTTAAGCCTTTTTTCTAAAAAGCCTATTTCGAACCGCCGTCCCCGGCTTTCTTCTTTCTCATCGACCCATCTGCTGACGCGAAAGCGCCACCGGAAAAGGTCTCAAGTCTTTGGAGGAACTTTTCAACTACGCAAACGCTTAAAAGCGTTCACGGAAACGTAACCTTCCAACAGTTCCTTTTTCGCTTCCCCTTTCTTCCTTTCCTGATTTCTTGCTTGAGCTTCTTTTCCAAAGAAGCTCACTCCAAAGGCCGGTATCCATGGCCTATCGGCGCATTTTTTGCGCTGATTTTGGCCGCTAGACGACAGGGCTGTCAATCCTTTAGCTTTTTTCTCTGGTTGTTTTATCTGTTTGTTTCTTTGGTCGTTTTTGGTTTTTTGATGAAGCTTTTTCCTAAAAAGCTTCTGATAAATAGATGTTCTTCGAATTTATTTAAACATTTGAAGGCTGCCGGAAGCTGCCCCCTGCGGGTTCTTCGCTTCTCTCAGGAATTTCTTGCCCTTCTGTGTTATGATTAGGCACCTTTCGCCAATGGGCTCGATGACATCCACTAAATCGTTCAGTATCATCTTCTGGATTGCAGAATTGATGCCGTCCCCCCAGGATGCACCGAACTCCCTTCTCATCTCGCTGGGCCTTACGAGCATGCGCTGGCTTATCAGGGCGAGAATCTCCAACTCCTTTTCCGTCAGCATGTTTTCTTCACCCGACAAGCAATTGTTCCTTTACGTCATTCATCATGGCCTTGCCGGCCAGGTATTCCACGATCTTCAGGGAGAAATCCATGGCCGTGCCCGGACCCTGGGACGTGATGACATTGCCGTCAACGACTATCCTTTCGGGCCTCGGCTTCGGAAGATGCCTTTCCATTCCCGGATATATCGTCGCCTTCACGTTCGTGAGTATGCCCGCCTGCGCAAGCACGAACGGGGCCCCGCATATTGCTGCGACCAGCTTCTTCTCCTTGAAAAAGTCGTCTATTATCTGAAGTATCTTCTTGCTCCTTGCCAGGTTGGTGTATCCGGGGGAACCGCCCGGAAGTACGATGGCGCAGTAATCCTTCTCCTTGACGTCGTCAATTTTCGTGTCCGCCAGGACTTTGACCTTTCTGCTGCTTTCAACTATCGTTCCAGGCAGGCCTGCGGTGGTGACCTTTATGTCTGCCCTTCTGAGGACATCCACAATCGTCATCGCCTCTATCTCTTCAAAACCTTCGGCCAGCGGGACAAGTACATTCATTTTTCCACCTGATTTATATAATGTGTTTTCTGTGGCTTTTAAATGCTTCACTTTCCGGCCATTGCCCTGGCAATCTCGGAGCCGAAATCCTTCGCGGCGGCGGGGCCGTTTGCCGTTATTATGTTCTCGTCCCGTGTCACTTCTTCCCCCGTGTATTCGGCGCCCCCGGCCTCCAGCTGCGAGGCGTACACCCCGTCAAAGCACGTGGCCCTCTTCCCCTGGAGGATTCCCGCGTTCGCCAGTATCACCGGGGCCAGACATATGGCAGCCACTATCTTTCCTTTCTCATAGGCAGAAACAGCTATCTGCTGGGCTCTGGAATCATTGAAGTAGACCTGGGCCCCGCCCCCTCCTACGAACACGACTGCATCGAAGCCTTCAGCATCCACGTCACTGAGGTTGACGTCCACCCTGGCCTTCCCGCCAAGCATGCCCGATGCCTCCCTGACGTTCCTGCTTGCCGTTATGACCGTCACGCCGCTATTCTCAAGAACCCGCTTGGTATCGAAATACTCCTCGTCCCTGAAATCCTGCGGCGCAACAACCATAAGGGCCTTCTTTCCTTTCAGGCTTAGCTGGCTCATCGGACTATCACCCACGCACCCCATTGCAAGGACAATTAGGATTAGGCACAACAATATAAATGTTTTTAACAAATATTGGTGCATATAGCATCAATTAATAAATATCATCAGGAAATATTAAGAGAGGAGATGGTAAAATGTCAATAATCGGTATGGGTCTGAGTTCGATTGAAGCGAAGAAGGAAAGCACAAAGATACAGCAGGAGGTAAAGGTGAACAGCACACCTCAGATAACCAACGTGAAAGAGGTGGATGTCCCCAACCTCACGAAGAAGGCGCTCTCCATGGAATTCGAGTTCCAGACCAGGTATGAGCCTGCATTCGCCCAGATCACCATAAAGGGCGCGATAATGTACCTGGCCGACAAGAACAAGCCCATAATCGACGAGTGGACGAAGAACAAGAGGCTGCCGGAGAACGTGTCGCTGGATGTGCTGAATTACCTTTTCAGGCACTGCCTCCTGAAGGCCTCGAACCTTGCAGACGACCTGCAGCTTCCGCCTCCGATGCCAATGCCCAGAATAACAGCGAAAAGCAAGTAAAACCGACTGGTTCTTGAGCGGGCTTAATGCAGACTTTGGGCTATACCAGGGAAGCCAGGCCATAGAGGATGAACAGCAGTATCAGGAGACCGGCCCCCAAAAGGACGATTATGCTCTTCATGGAGCCCAGGAAGAACCTGGCGATGAGGAAGCCGACCACTGCGAATATGACGACCGCCAGGAGAACGCCGAGCGTCCCGCCGACTGCGGAGACAAGGGCCAGCGAGGATATCAGCTCCCAGAGCAACCTGAGAATCCCCAGCAGAGTGTCCATGGCGCTCTGTATCAGATAAGCTATCATCCTCAGGATGATGAAAACCGGTCCTTCGGCCATAATAACTATTTGGCCCCGGATAAATAAAATCCCGGAAGCTTTCAGAAGAACTTCTGGAGGCTGGACTGCCGCTTTTCTTCCATTGCGCCCTGCAGTTTTTCCAGCGTGCTGCCTATCCTTTCTTCTGAGAAATCGTGGTCCTCCATCAGCATTTTCCTGACCTTTTCCGGGTCGGGCTGCCTTTTTTCTATCCGCATATCCTCGACCGGGGGGTTCCTGAAGAATTCGAATATCTTCTCCGCGGAGATTTCAAAATCCCAGCTCACATGCCCCATCGTCCCGTCAAGGGTCCTGTGCTGCCTGACAAGCTCCAGCGCCTTCTTGGGACCCAGCCCTTTGACGCCGCCGGGATTGTAGTCCGTCCCTGTCAATATGCCAACGATGATGAGCTGGTCGTGGTTGATGCCAAGCGACGACAAGACCTTCTCCAGCTCTATCATGTGGGGACTGACGCTGACATGCGTTTCCTTGTTAGGGAGCTTCCTCTTCCCGGTTATCGTGAGGTTCCTGATCAGCCTCTTCGCGCCGAAAAGCAGCGAATCCCAGTCCTGGGATGCGCATGCATAGACGGTGCCATTCCTGTTGAGATACGCCGCCTCCGCTTCGCCCTCCGTCGGCCCGCGTATCCACTGGACGCCCATCGCGTCAAGCAGCCTCTTCGCCTCGTCCAGCATGTCGTCTGTCATCTCAGCCGTCTGCTGGGAATAGAGCCTGATTTTCTCGGTGTCGCCTTCCTTCACCGCCTGCTCCAGCTTGGCCTTCGCCTCCTCCCTCATCCTGCGCCTCTCGTTCTGCACGCCCCTCTTGAATTCCGGCGCGGGGCCGTCGAACACGAAGACGGGGGTTATGCCGCTCTCGAGCATCCTCGCCGTGCGGTAGAAGAGCCCTGACAGATGGGACGTCACCCTGCCCTTCGAATCCCTGAGCGGCTCCCCGGTGAACCTGTCCCTGATTATGGAAAGGAACTGGAACATGGTGTTGAGCGCGTCTATGGCTATCGCATTGCCGCGGAGCGCTTCCATCCGGATTTCCCGGGGCGTGACTATGTCCCTGAGATTGACACCCATAAGCATGTTGTTTTATTTCAAATTAAAAAAGGTTGAACGGGATGGCACCAGACTGAAAAAATAATTTCCGAAATGGGAAATAATTCGCAGACGAGATGAAATTATGAAATATAAAAATTCCATCCTAATCTGAGGATGCGTTGAGCTCCAGCATCTTGATGAAGAGCTCCACGTCGTTGAGGTGCCTCTTGGCCCTGTCGAACTCGCCCTCTTCTATGCTCTTCTTTATGCCTTCTATCTGTATCTTTACCTTGTTGTGCCACTTCTTCTCCCTCTCCCTAAGGCTCTCCGCGTCTATGTCGTTGACCCTGCCTTCGAGCTCCCTGACGACGCCCATGAGGCCGGATATTATGTCCTCTTCACTCCTCTTTATGCCCCTCATCAGGCCGCCGCCAATGCCGCCCTCTTCGGGTATCGCGGGCAGCTTCCTCGATATCCATGCCCTTTTCACGAAGACCGTTGATGTTATGAAGACTATGAATATGCCGGCTGCTGCCCCGATTATTATGTAGTTTACCATGAGCCACTCGAAGAAGAAGCTCAGGTAGGTCTTCTCCTGGGGCTTCATGACCAATATCATGTCATAGTAATTCCTTGCCTCGCCCAGTGCCGTTATCGCAGAGTCGAAATCCTCCCCCTGCAGGCTCTTGGTGCTCTCGTCCAGCTTATCCTTTGCCGTGTCAAGGTACGTCTGGCCTGTCTGGTTCAGCTTGCTCTCGTCTATCTCGCTGAGCTTGCTCTCAAGGTCCTGTATCTGTTTCGTGAGCGTCTCCGTGTAGCTTTCGGTGACTATTATGCTGGAGCTTACAGAACCGGGCGTCTGGTCCGAGACCACCGGAATGCCGATGTTATATGTGCCCCTGTCTGTCGTCCTCTTCGCGCACGCCCTTATGTTCACTGAATTTTCACCCCCTGCCGCGAGGGAGCTTATGGGCCTGTCAGTCTGGAATGAGCAGCATTCGGTCTCAAAGGAATCCACGTATATGTTGGAAAGTGACGACCCGCCTAGATTCTTCACCGACAGGTACATTATCCTGCACTCGCCGCCCTTCAGCGAAAGGGGCAGAAGCGTGAGCTCCATCCTGCCGGTTGCAGCTCTGAAATTGTAACCGGCGATTGCGAAAATGCTGAATCCGGGGGATGTCGCGCGGTAATAGTACCACCTGTCATCCTCTGAAAGCTTCACGGTGGTAAGCCTCGCCCAGGCGCCGTCGCTGTACCTGAACATGTATATCTCTTCGGGTATTATCGCATTGCTCACCACCCAGCTCTTGGCGACCTTGAAGTCGATGGTGACCTTTCTTATGATGGTGCCGGGAAGGTTGGTTGCGGTAATCTCCACGTATTTGTAAACCTTCCCCTCTGCTGCTGAAACAGGATCGGCTGCTCCTGCAGGCTTGCCGCTGTCTTTCACTGTGATATCAACATTGGCGGCATCCTGGTTCGTCAGCACCTCTATCTGCTCTATCCTGAGCGTGTCCCCGAGCGTGAATCTCACAGATTTCGGCACGTTCGCAGAGACGCTGCCGAGGTTCCTGGTTTCGGATACCACGCCGCCTCCGACTGTGCCCCCGGTTGTCCCGCCGCCTCCTGGAGGAGGCGTATAAGGCACCGATGGTATTGCCGTAAGAGTGACTATGACGCTTTTCAATTCCTGGTCTGCAATCGTGTACTGCGATGTCTCATTGGTGTAATAGCCTGAAAGCGAAACGCGGACCGTGAGGTTCTGGCCATAGACAGATGCGTTCACGGCCAAGACCGCGATGCCGCTGGAGTTGGTGGCCCTGGAGTCGACTTCGTTCGTGCTGTTGTACCACAGGGCAACTGTGGCGCCTGAGAGCGGGCTGCCTCCGCTGGTTGCCGAGACGTTGACGTAGAAGTATCCGTGGTCTTTCTTCTTCAGGTAGGCTGACACCTCGTTGTTGTCACCCCCGACGGTGTCGAACATGGCATTCTTGCTTGTGTAATTTGGCGACTCTATGCTTATGTTGTAGCTGCCGTCATTCAGCCCTGTGAATGATATGCTGCCTGACACCGTGGTTCCGTTGAGGAATTCCGATGTCATGTTCGTTTCCACGATGTCTCCCGTTGCATTGAGGACGCTGACATTCACCGTTTCCGTGACTGCGGCGCCTGTAATGTGATAGATGCTGACCTTCAGCGTCCTGAGCTTCATGACGAACGTGTGCGAGCTGTTGGTCGCAATATCCGTCGTGTTGAACGTCCAGTTCTGCGAGAAGTAATCATTGGAAAGGACGCCGACTATCAGGTTCGTCCCGTCAGGTACATAGTTGAATGTGGCCGAATTCGTCCTGCCAGCCTGCATCCCGATGACCAAGCCGTTCGTGCCTGTGATCTGACCGCCGGTCGAATTGGTCATGCTGACATTGACGCCGTAATCCAGGACCGAGCCGTCAGTATCCCTCAGGTAGATGTAAACCGTCCTCTCCCTCAGCGTGAAGCTGAACGTGTCGTTGCCCTGCGTTATTCCGGATGTTGCAAATGTCTGGAACGTGGAGAAGTATTTGTTGGATGTCACGTTTATCTTGTGGATCCCTTCGGGGATGTGGGTGAAATTCACCGAATTCGTTGCGCCTGTCACATTTAGATACGAGCCGTTAAGGCTCGTCACAACGTCTCCTGTGCTGTTCTGTATGCTTATGTTGACCCCTTCCTCAAGGAGATTCCCCGTGCTGTTCCTGACAACGACCGTTATCTTCCTCTCCTTCGTGAGGTTGAACGTGTGGCTGCTGACACCCAGCGGAATCTGCGTCGCATTGAACTGCCATGAGCCGGGGTTGAAGTATTTCGCCGAGTTTACCGTTATGTTGTACACGCCGTCGGGTACGTATATGAACGTCGCGTTGTTGGTCACGCCGGTCTGGTTCGCTATCACAGAGCCGTTCGTCCCTGTCACGGCAGACCCGTCTGTGGCGTTCACGAACGCTATCTCCGCCCCTTCATCGAGTGGCGAGCCCTGGTACCTGACGTAAACCGTGACTGACCTCTCTGTCAATGTGAAGCTCAGGTTGTTGTGCGTTATTGGCGGGTTCATGGCCCCGAAGGCCGTTGTCCCCGAAGCCGAGAAGTATCTTGGCGATGTTGCTGTAACCGTGTAGACGCCAGGATAGACCAGCAGGTGAGTCAAGTTCGTATAATTCTTTGCCGTAGTCACGTTGGAAGCCATGTCCAGGTCGTTGGCGTTCTTCACTAGCGCGCCGTTGTAAAGCACCGAAACCGTCACGTTCTCCTTCACCTGGCCGGTTGATGCGACGACATATGCTGTAATCGTGAGCGGATTCAGGCCGGATATGTTGACCCTGTTCAGATTGTTGTCTATGGTGACCACCTTGGTTCCGTTCCATATGCCGTAACCCGTCCTGTTTGCATCTATGATGTATGTATATGTCCTGTTCGGCACCCCGTGAATTTCCAGGCTGCCTGAACCGCCTGTCGTGCCGTTAAGCGTCTGGTTGTAGCCGTTAACGGCGAGAGAGCCGTTGTACCACAGCGATATGCTTACATTTTCTATACCATTTCCTGTCGAATTGGTCACATCAAATCTCACAAATACGTCGCCTATCGTTATCGTCACATTGTTCGTGGTGCTCTCGTTCCTGCCTGCCAAAACGCCGATGCTGAAGTTCTCCTTCTGCAGCACCAGGCCCATGCTCTGGAGCTGTGCTTCGCTGAAGAGTATCGTGTAGTTGCTGGACGGCAGGACCTCCCTGAAGAGTGCGGTGCCATTGATGTCGCTGGTTGCAACGTAGGATGAAGAGTTGGTGGCATTATTGGTGGCATTGTAAAGCGTTACCGTTATGTTGGGCAGCGCAGAGCTGTTATAAGCATCAACAAGCCTGACGGCCGCCCTTGTCTCGTTAAGGACATAGGTCATGTTTATGGTCATGCCAGCGTCGCTCTCCGTCAAATTCGTCTGGTTGTACAGGCGAGCCAGCGTTAATGCGTTTTGATAGTAAACGAGCGATTTGTATCCAGAGAATGTCACGTTGTAGCTTCCCGGCGGCAGGATATTGAAAACGGCTGTCCCGTTGACCGTGTCAATGCTAGCTAGTATCGAGCCGCCTGACGACGCGTTCCTCAGCTGGACGGTCGCTCCGTTTATCCATTCCCCATTGCTGGAAAGGAGCGTCACGTTTATCTTTGTCGACGGCAGAGTCACGTTGACTATGGTCTCCTGGCCAGAATTTACAACTGCTGTGCCCTGATATACGCCAT
>Ga0315293_10001523_pt1 | contig 22519 bp, 13 predicted proteins | sample YL17G13_20_MG_FD_203071 | JGI IMG/M metagenome (GOLD analysis project Ga0315293, IMG submission 203071) | Sediment microbial communities from Yellowstone Lake, YNP, Wyoming, USA - YL17G13_20 | ecosystem: Environmental > Aquatic > Freshwater > Lake > Sediment | place: USA: Wyoming | collected... | reverse complement strand
ATCCGGACTCCTGGTTCACGTCCGGCAAGCAATTGCAGCGCTTGGGGTAAGGCAAGCAAAAAGGGGGGACAGGTGCGTTGTGACGGCATGTTGGGAAGTCAGATGGATTTCCTTGCCGAAGCCGAATCGGCCACTTGACCTATTGTCAGGATTGTGTTACGCTTGGGGCGATTTGACTATTCAAAACCTTTTCTTCAGCACGCATGGAGCGAGCCGCCAAATCGGGAGTGCACATGTTTGAAAAGCTTTTGCCCAGAGAGATCAGCTTCTTCGATTATTTCGAGCAACATAGCAAGTTGTCTATCGAAGCCTGTCGAGAGTTAAATGCGATAGCGGCGAACCCGTTAGAGTTGGTCAGCCGCGTAAACCGCATCAAGGAAATCGAACACCAGGCCGACGAAGTCACGCACCGGTGCATCGATGCTCTCCACCGCACGTTTATCACACCGATTGACCGCGCCGATATCCACCGCCTGATGAAACGGCTGGACGACATTGTCGACTCTATTGACTCGGCCGCCTCTCGCATGTCTATGTACGAGTTGACAGAAGTGCGGCTCGAGATGAAGCAGTTTACGGAAGTATTGATAATCGCGACCACCGAGATCAACGGTGCGGTCCGCAATCTCCGTCATCTGAGCAAAATGGAAGATGCCGTTGAGAAGTGCTGTCTGGCGATCTATCAAGCGGAAAACGAAGGGGATCAGATTCTTCGGTCAGCCATCGTGCGGCTGTTCCGCGAGGAAAAAGATGCGCTCACGATAATTAAGTGGAAGGAGGTCTTCGAGCGACTCGAAAGGGCCACTGACCGCTGCGAGGAGGTTGCGAATATCGTCCAAGGTATCGTGATCGAGGCATCGTAGTATGACGCCCTTAATGATCATTGTGGTGGCCGCGGTAGGGGTTGCGCTCCTATTTGACATTATTAACGGGTTTCACGACGCCGCCAATTCCATTGCGACGGTAGTGTCTACACGCGTGCTTAGTCCCCGTGCGGCAGTACTCTGGGCCGCCTTCTTCAATTTCGTCGCGATGTTTGTGTTTGCTCCGAAAGTAGCGGATACGATAGCAAAGATTGTCAAAATTGACGGCACTGATACCGTTTACGTTTACGTGGTGCTGGCTGGACTCTTAGGAGCGATCATCTGGGATCTTATTACCTGGTGGCTGGGCCTTCCCACCAGTTCGTCGCACGCGCTGATCGGCGGCGTGGCCGGAGCCGGATTGGCCTACAAGGGGATCGAAGTAATTCGATGGGCGAGTATCTGGAAGGCGGTCAAGTTTATTCCGCTAGCCCCACTCATTGGGATGGTAATTGCTTTTGCGGTTATGGTCGGAGTCTATTGGCTGTTCCGACGCTGGCGGCCCAACGATGTCGACAAACTGTTTCGGAAAGGACAGCTGGTCTCAGCCGCCCTTTACTCGCTCGGTCATGGCGGCAATGATGCCCAGAAAACGATGGGGATAATCATGGCGCTGCTTATCGCAGGCGGCCTGATGAAGCCGGACACGGAGTTGACCCTCACGCACTGGAACACGCTGTGGATTATTCTCTCCTGCCATTTGGCCATGGGAATCGGCACGGCATTTGGGGGCTGGCGGATTGTGAAGACGATGGGGATGAAGATCACCAAATTGAAACCCGTGGGTGGCTTCTGCGCCGAGACCGCCGGCGCGACGACTTTATTCATGGCGACGCACATGGGAATACCGGTTTCCACTACGCATACAATCACCGGCGCTATAATCGGCGTGGGGGCTACCAGCAAACTATCCGGTATCAAGTGGGGTGTGGCCGGACGAATTGTTTGGGCCTGGGTGCTCACGATCCCGGCCTCAGCCCTCGTGGCCGCGGGCTGTTTTTACCTATTCAAAGCTATGCATTTCGGCTTCTGACCGACCCGCCTAAGTGTCGGTGTCACTTAGACATACCGGCCTGATTGAATATCCCCGAAACAAATCTCCTTGACTTTGAAACCAATTATGCAGATATACGTATATGTCTATAGCAGTATGGGTGAAACGATGAAAGAAAGCCAGTTACCGCCGGTGCTCAGAGCCGTGGCCGACAGCACCCGGCTTAAGATCCTCCTGATGTTGGAGGCCAAGCCGCGAACGGTCGGCGAGATAGTGGACTTCTTCGAACTCTCCCAGCCGACCATCACGCGTCACCTTCAGACTCTCGCCTCTGCGGGACTCGTGAATCGAAGTCGCAAAGGACAGAACGTCTACTATGAACTGGCGGTCGAGAGAGTACGCATGATGTGCAGCAACCTTACAGCCTGTTTTCCCTGCTGCTGTGTATCTGCCAAGCCCGAAACAAATCAGCAAATACAGGTCCTGGCAATAGTGAAGCGTCGGCCAAAAGAATCCGCAAAGAAGAAACAATCGAAGCGGAAGAAAGGAGGAGCATCATGACTGAGAATCACGAGCAGTCGCAAGCCTGTTGCTGCGCACCACCGACAGGCAGTTGTGTTTGCTGCTGCTGCAAGCCGGCGGAGGAGAAGGCGGCTCATTGCTGTGAGTCACCGAAGAAGGAAGGGTAACGGCAGGCAATGACTGACCGTTACACAACGAGCGCTTAACGGCTCCGACTGCACCGGCAAGAGGAGCGAAACGATAAGAAAGGAGAGACGATATGTCACGGTATCAGATTCCGCGCACAGCGCATTGTTGCTCCGGCTCGCTACGAGCGTCCCGGGCAGGACGCTAAAAGGCCCATTCGATTTTGCATGCACGGGGTCCCCGAGAACGGGGCCCCTTTTTTACAGGCTTACCTTTGCAGGGGCCTCATATGCTTTCCGAATGGGCCGTTAGTAATATAGCATATGACGCCGCTCATGCAACTGTTCAGGGGCAGTTCGGAAGGAGATACCCACCGCCGGTCAAATAGTTGACCAGGGCACTGAGATCGGATAGATCCACAATACCTAGAGTATTGATATTGGCTTCGGCCTGACAAGGGAGAACAAAACCGCCGCCAGTGAGGTAGTTTACCAGCGCGCTCAGGTCGGTCAGATCAACGACTCCAATTCCGTTTACATCTCCGGTTGTCCCGACACAGCAACCGGAGCTTCTCGCGAGTCGCAGCGAATCTATCAGCATGCCGCCGTTTGTAATGGAACAGAATTTCATGGTAAGAGAAGTATCCTCAGCTTCGATCAACATTGAGCCGTAGTTGGCATTATAGCGAACAGCGCTACCCGTGACGAAGCCGGATGAGGGGAAGCTGTAGATGGTGTAACCGCCGACGCCGGTAACAAAATACGGGATAGTGTCGCTGTCGGCATTATCGTCCCGCATTATCCGCTCATAGGTGTGGTCATGTCCGGCCAGCACGGCCGATGCGCCCCACTGCTCGTACGGCCATTGCATGACCAACTGGGAGCCATGCCGAGTGCAGGATGAAAACGGCGCATGGTGCATATAGACGATCCTCCAGGGAGCGGTGGATTGCGACAATTGAGTCCGCAGCCAGTCGGCTTGCACAGATGCTGCCGAGTTGCCGTCGGGTTCCTGAATGTTACTGTTGATCGCGAAGAAATGTACCGGGCCGATCCGGAAGTCGTAGTACCGTTCATTGCCGGAGCTTCCGGTCGAGATTACTCCATCTCCCGGCAGCGTAAAGTAATTGAGATAGGCTGAGATCCCGCCGCCGTCACTATACTCATGGTTGCCGATAGACGCAAGGAACCGGTTGGTGGATGAACCCACACCATAGGCGCCGACGTAGTTGCCGATGAACTCGTGATAGTACTGCCCGATATTGAGGTCGATTGGACCGACACCATAACTGTTGTCGCCAGTAGTGATGATGAAATCGGGGGACCAACTCCTGACCATCGCAGCAACCGATTGCTCTGCAGTCGAAGCGTAGCCATAGTCGCCGAAGGCGACGAAGCGGATAGGTTCCGCCGAGGTTTCGGTGACAGGCAAACAGACAGCCGCCAGAATCAGGCAGCCGCGCCGAAGAGTCGCAACCGGGGACTGGACCATAGTGACTACCGTAAATATAGATTCGGCGGGACGATTATCAAACAACATTCAGTGTCATAACGTCGGCAGAATTGTCTTGTCGCGGTCTTGAACAGAAATTGCCCTTGCCCGTCTGTAAGGATATTTGACTGCTGTGCCGACAGGAGAAATCCACAGCGCTGCGGAAATGCTTGATGATTGAGACGGAGGATGATACCGAATGAATGACAGGTCAATGAATCGCAAACAGTTTCTGACCGGGGTCGGGAAGGCCTGCGCGTGCTCAAGCGTTTACGCTCTGGCCGCAGGTTTAAACTCGGTGTATGCTGAGGACAGCACCAAGCAATCGGCAGAGAAGTCCGAACGAGAGCCTGTGAAGAAGCCGCGGAGTCAAGAACGAATGGACTTCACGGAGCAGTGGGCAGTCCGATTTTTCGGCGTATTCGACGCCAATCTGGATGAACCGACCCGGATGAAGATCATGATGGCCAACGGCAAGGCATGTTTGCTGGCGTGGCAGAAGGAAACGAATCAGCAGCCGAGGACTGAGCCGGTAACGCTTGAACGGTTCGCGAAGTGGGTGAAAGAGAAGGGATCGCCGGACTACCAAATGGAAGGAAATGTCATCTACTTCCAGTACATGTCGGCGGCCGAGACCGGACTGCCAGCTCCGGAGAATCAGTGCCTTTGTACGATGGTGGAGACGAAGCCGGCCGGGCTTTCTCCCACCTACTGCTACTGCTCAGTCGGATATGTGAAAGAGATGCATGAGCAGATATTCGAGCGGCCGGTGGAGGTTGAATTAGTGAGCGCAGTGCTTCGCGGCGATCCCAGGTGCAAGTTCAAGATCACCGTATCGTGAGGCCGTGCGTTGCAGGCCGGCAACGAGCCGGCCTATTTACCAAATTCGATGTATGGTTCCGTCAAGCGCGAGGGCGCGCTTGATCCACATGGCTCTCACTATCGTCACATGCGAGAAGTCCCAAGTACCGCACCTTCAGTTGTTCTTCAAGTCATTGAACCACACTTCATTGGGCCCGCCCAGGAATGCGGCGATCAACACATCAAGATCACCGTCGCCGTCAATATCCCCTAGCGCACAGCCGGCATTCAGCCACTCGCCGGGAAGCCTGATTCCGGAGTCAAACAAACGGCCCTGGCCGTCGTTAAGCCAAACCGCGCTCGGGAGACCCAGGTTATTGAGAAAGACATCGATGTGACCGTCACCGTTGAGATCTCCCATCGTAATCCTGGCATACCGGGTCAACGGGAGCCTGATATCCGATTCGGTAAATCGTCCGGTTCCGTCATTAAACCACACGACCGAGAACCTGTGCTCCGACTGATCGAGATACGAGACAACGGCATCATTGTCGCCGTCGCCATCGATATCGCCGAGACCCACTCCGCCGCGAGTCAAGCTGCTGTCGGCCTTCGACCATACCTCAGTGAAATGTCCGGTTCCATCATTCAAGAGCGATTTGAAGCCGACCCCATCCTCTCGAAGGAAATTATCTACATCTCCATCGCCATCGAGATCGACCCAGTTGGAGCCGTTTGTGAACGTCAGACCGGACAGCGTAAACCGACCATGCCCGTCATTAAGGTAGATTCTGTTTCTCTCCTGATAATAGGCGATCAGTGCATCCAAATCCCCGTCGGCATCAATATCGCAGAGCTGAACGCCGGTGCCGCTCGGCAGCGAGTCTCCAAGATCCTGAGGTGATGCGGTGAAATTGGCTTTGCCGTCGTTGAAGTAGACGGTGCTGCTGTGCCTGTCTGAATTGCAGGCTATGACCACATCAAGATCCCCATCCGCATCAAGATCACCAATGTCGACTCCGTGTCCGTCCTGAGTGAGAAGCTGCTCGGTTGCTGTGAACTGACCGTGACCGTCGCTGAGATAGACGCGCGAACCAAAGCTGTGCATGTTCGAGAAGACTGCGTCAAGATCTCCGTCGCCATCGAGATCCCCTAACGCGATATTATTGGTAGCGGCATATTCAAATACCTGTTCACTCTTCCGGAGAACGGGGACGCGAACGGACGTCTCAACGTGACTGGCGCCGACCACAGCCTGCCTGATATCATCAGTCCTTTGAGTATTGAACCAGTAATACTTGGTTCCTTGCTGGTAGATAACGAATTTGTCGTCGGGGGTGAGGCACGGGTGCCATGTCTGCCCCTGACCAAAAGAGGAACCTATCGAGACAGCTTTGGTCCACTCGCCGTTGTTCTTGAAAGATACGTACAGCTGAAGGTTCCGCCGTCCTGCTGCCGGACGATTCGAAGCGAAGAGTATGTAGCTTTCATCCGACGGCAGAACCGGAGACAGCTCGTTGAATTCACTGTTAATTGCCGGTCCGAGATTGCGGGGTGTCGTGTAAGCACCGTTGGCGTACTCAGAGACATAGATGTCGCCGGTGCCATAACTATCGGAGTACCCCTCGCCGATAAAATACAGATTTCCCGAAGGAGTGACGGTCGGCTCGTACTCGCTTTCCGCAGAATTGACGGGTGCTCCGACCGGCTTCGGTTTGCTCCAGCCGCCATTCATGCGCTCGACAAACCAGATGTCGGACTTCTCTTTGGGGGCGCCGCCTGCTTCGGTCGGGCGTTGCGAGTGATAGTAAATACGCTTTCCGTCGGCGGAAAAACTGGGATTGCCATCGGCGTAATTGAGCGCCGGATCGGTGAAGGGAGCAATTATCGGTTGCTGCCATACCCTGTCAATCTGCTGTGTATACCACATCGCCTGAATCGGCATTGCGTGGTGGCACCAAAGCATCTCTTTGCCGTCTGGGGAGAAGACGAGCTTTCCGTGCGGAGCAAACGGGGTTCGCAGTTCATCTCCCACGAACTCCACCGGGGTCTTGCCAGGGGTCGGCCGTCCGAGATAATCACCTTTGAACCATCCTTGTGGGGTCTCGACTGCCGTAGCTCCCCGCGCTTTCAGCAGGTCGGCTACATGATCGTGCCCCCAGAGCGAGGCATAACGCAGAGAAGTTCGGCCGAGTGAGTCTTTGGCATTGACTTCAGCCCCTTTGTCCAGAAGCAACTGCACCTGATCGACGAATCCGCGAGCGGCCGCGTAATGAAGCATGGTCAGACCCAATGAGTCTCGCTCATTAACATCAGTTGCTTTCTCGATGAACATGGCTCCAAACGAACGATCCCGCATGGCTGTGGCGAAGTACGGCAATGAGACGCCGGTGTTGATTCGAATATCAGCTCTCGCTCCTTTTTCGAGAAGGAATCGAGTCAGCGCAGTGTCGGAGTTCCATACGGCCAAAGAGAGAGAAGTGCGTCCATCTGGCAAAGAGGCGTTGATATTGGCTCCCTTCTCGGCAAGTAGCCGTACGATGTCGCCTCGACCGCCGGCGCTGGCGCCGAGTAGCGGCGTGTATCCGCCAGCATTGGGCTTGTCGACGATCGCCCCCTTGTCAATTAGCAAACGAGCGATCTCTATGATTCCATAGGACGCAGCCCCGTGAAGCGGCGTGCTGCCACTCTGGGAAACAGCGTTGATGTCAGCGCCCTGAGCGAGAAGATACTCAACAACGTCCAGGCGATTGTTGTATGCCGCCTTGTGCAGCGGGCTGTAGCCCTGAGCATCGACAGCTGCAATCAGTTTAGGGTCCTGTTGCACCAACCGCTTCACCGTCTCGATATCTCCCTTTTCCGCAGCTTGAAGGATGTCGTCATCCGAGGCGCGTATCCTCAATGGCAGAGCCAGAAGACAAACAAACCAAATGCATATCCTGTTATTAACCATGTCCGATTCCTCAGTGAACAGTACAATAAAGCGTCATCAGTCTCTACATGACGTTGATTCCCTGGAATTGTTGCAGTTGTTTTCCCCACCCAATGCGGCTTGACCCGGCAAGAAGGATTCCATTATGGTCTCATGGCGCTAGCATCATGGGCGGCGGCACTGATTGGACTTACCGCCCAACCCTACAGTCGCAATGGAGAAAGTTTCGAATCGGCTACCTGCGCCTTACGCCGATTTCAGGTCAACTTCGTGCTTCGACCACGGCGGCAGCAAACGGGCCATTATCCAAAGAATAACGAACGGCAGTATCAAGAGGACCAACGCCACCAGCAGCCCCTCAATGCCGAAGAACTCCAGTTTATAAGTCGTAAGCCCGCGAAGGCTCTTGGAAAACAGTTGTCCGCCGATCACCACATTCCACCGTGTGCTAAAGATTCCCACCTGCACTAAAATCGCCGCCATGAAATAAAGATACCGCTTGAGTTCATCGGGCAACCGGCCAAACCGCGACGCGGCAATCGCCAAGATCGGGAAAAGCGTGCCGAGAATCACCTGCGTGATGATAAGGCTGATGAACAGCCGATTGGATACCATCGATGCCAGAATCGTAATCGATTCCTCCGACTCATACAACCGCTGGATGAAATCGAGCAGTTCGAGCGAGAAATCGACAATCATCGCATACAGCAATATCTCCGCCAGCTTGTTCAGGCAGGCCATGCTGAGTTGTTTCCATCGGAACATAGTCGTAACGGTGTAAACCAGAATCATCAGCGCAATACCGGAGACCATCGCGGAAAACAGAAAAACAATCGGCATCAGCACGGAGCTCCACCATGGATTCGCCTTCACCGAGCCGAAAATGAAGCCGACATAACCATGCAGCAGGAAGGCCGATGGAATACCGATGATCGTAATAATGCGGCCGATTTTGTCATCGAACGCCAGCGCTTTGGGAGAAATATCGGTCGTGCCGAGCGACAGGACTTTGTAGATGAACTTGCTCAGCCCTTTCTTCTCGCTCGACCAGACGACAAACTCTTTCCGATAGTCGAACCATATCTCCAGAAGCAGCACGACCATCAGATACCAGGCGTAGACGAAGCCGAACATCGCCATCGCCGACTGTGTATGCGGCGTGAAAATCATTTCGTAAAACCGTTCCGGGTGACCGAGATGCGCCAGAAGCGGCAGCGGGGCGATCAGCAGGAACGACAGCGCGGTCAGAAGCGAGAGCCGATACACCGGCTGCAGCGCCTTGACGTTGAACACCCGTTCGAGCGAGGCCAGAATGAACGCGCCGGCCACCAAGCCGGTCAAATACGGGTAAATGACAATCAGAATGCTCCAATGCAGTTCGTACTCGTTGGGATACATGTAGCCGGTGACATGCGGCAGTTCGGCGACCGCGGTCAGCAGAAGCGACAGGATAGTCGGCATTAGCGGACCTCCTCGTCGGCGCCGGCGTAGTACACCTTGGGCCGGGTGTTGAGATACGATTTCAGCACCTTAATATCATTGAAGCGAAGGAAACGTCGAATGGGACTGCTGTTGGCATCCCGCTCGCCGAAAACGCGAGCCTGAGTGGGGCAGACCTCCACGCACGCCGGTAGTTCGTCATTGGTAATTCGGTGGTAACAGAAGGTGCACTTATCGGCGACTTTCGCAACCGGATGCAAGTAGCGCGCACCATAGGGGCAGGCCTGAATGCAATAGCGACACCCGACACAATAGCTCGCATCCACCAGCACGACACCGTCCTGACTCGTAAACGTGGCGCCGACAGGGCAGACCTGCACGCAGGGGGCGTTTTCGCAGTGATTGCAGAGTTTCGGAACAAAGAAGGTTCGGAGCGTTTCGGAATCGCCCTTGTACTCCGGGAAACCGTCGATGCCGCCATTGGGACTGTCGACATATATTTCCCCTTCGACCGGCAGCACGTACCGTTCCACCCAGGTGCGGAAGAAGAACGGCTCGCGCGGGACACTGTTTTCGGTCTTGCAGGCATCGGCGCAGCGACCGCAACCGATACATTTCCGGATATCGATCCCCATCGAATAGTTGTGTTTGGTCGGGTCGTACTTTTCCGATTCCTCGGCAAGGAGGTTCTCCGGACTAAATGCCGAAAGGAACAGCAGCCAGCTCGGCATGGTGACGGCGACATTGGAGAGGAATTCGCGGCGAACCATTTTCGGATGTTGGCTCATGGGTTATCGTGCCTCCGGGAAGTGGGGGTAGTGGCAGTCCCAACACACGTAACGGCCGCCGTGGGTGGCGAGGTCGATTTTCGGGATCTCCTTGGCCGCGATCGTGCTGGCATGGCAGGAGCCGCACAGTTCTCGGCTGGCCGGTTTCTGAGCGGCGAAAACTCGGGGCTGCGTGAAGTGCTCTTTGGGAACCGTGTGGCAGCGGGTGCAAGCGAGATCGGCATGATGCGAGACCGCTTTCTGATTGGCGATACCGGCATGACAGGCGGCACACTCCTCTACCGTTCCCGCAATAATCGGGCCGTGCGGATTATGGCAAGTCATGCAGGCCTTAGCGGGATTGTGGGTGGCTGAGATTATCTGCGGGAATCCCGAGGGGCGCGATTCCAGATACCCATGACAGAGGATACACAAATCCCGGCCGGCCGGCACCAGCGGTTTGGTCGCCTCCGGATCGGCAGTATGGGCGGCTGCAGCGCCATGGCAGGTTTCGCACGACAATCCCCGGTGCACCGAGTGCTGTTTGAGGTCGTACACGTCGGAATGGCAGTCCATACAAGCCTTGATACCGGCAAACGCCGCCGGCAGCTGCCGGATCTCATCGACTGCGGCCCCTCGATAATGCCCGTGCTCACCGAAGGTAGGGGGTACGAAAATAACGCGTAAAATTACCAGACCGGCTATTGCAGCAGCAAACAGAATGGCCAGGGGAATGACCTGCTGCGGTATTCGGGACTCTTTCACTCCTATTTTTTCCCTTGCGTCTAATTCAACATTAGTTATATTAATACAAAAACGGTCGGGATAGTCAATGTCGTTCTTAGGAAAAGTGCCATGCGGACCGCATTTTTCCAGAAACAGCGACCGAGGTCGGGCGCCGATGGCCGGCGAACAGGTTTGCTCCGAATCATCTGGCGGCCAGTTCTCATACTGCTCACAACCCGGCCACAAGTAACGGTCGAGCTAAGACTCAGCAAATAAAAAAAAGTACCGGTCGGACCCGGTGAATGGCACAGGCCGTCTAACGCGGCGGGCAGTGTCAGCCGCCAATCGGCCGAGAACAGGAGTCGTGATATGAGCAACTGGCTGGTTACTGTCCTCGTGATTTTGATCGGCGCCGTATTTATCGCGCCGCTACTGGTCGGGGCAATTCTCAAAGAGTACAAACAGTCGCGGGCGAAGCAGTAGTCGACTTGTCAGAACGCTAAGTCCGGTTACGCTAGATTCGCAGCCGAAGCGCAATTGCAGACGCAATAATGTCGCTAATCGTATTCCAGATTCTGGCGGCCACGGCAATTCCTGCGGCTATCGGGCCGAGGTACGGGGAAAGCAGACTGATCATTACCAATTCGCGGGCGCCCAGTCCGCCGGGCGTGAAAATAGCCAGATAACCGATTTGATACGCAATTATAAACGAGCCGATCCCTACCAACAGAGGCACACCGGGATTTTCGATGACGGCATGCAGAAAGACCCAGAATGCCAGGCCGTAGATCAGCCAGCCAATCAGATAACCCAAGTAGACTCCGACGGCATCCCGCGTGGCGATATTGAACTCGATGGCCGGCCGCTTGATGAGTTTGAGGCAGAAATTGGCCAGAGCCAGACTCTTGTTCGGGACAAAGATCAGCATTAGCGACACCAGAATCGTCGCTATGGCGACAATGTACATGCCAACCCCGAGATACGTGCTAAGTGAACTGGCGAGCATTTGTGGGTAGAGTAGGACGGTGGCAAAGCCGACCACAAACGACGGTGGCATCCCAAACAGTAGTGCCATTCCCCATGAAGCAACTGCCACCTCCTCGGTTATCTTCATTTGGCGGGCAATGTAGACCATGCCGAAAATTGGCCAGATGCGTCCCGGGATATAACGTCCGAGATTTGCAATGTAGGCAATCTTGAAGCCGTGGCGGAGCGGCACCGTGTAACCAAACCCTCTCATCAGAAGACACCACACTTGTGAGAAAAACGCGAATGCGAACAGGTGGAGTCCCACCGAAAGACATAACAGCCACCAGTTAACATGCCAGTGATGCGCACGTACTTCATCCCAATTGCCGACTATTTGCCTGCCGGCGAAGTAGACGACAATCAATGTCAGAATCGTCTTGACGACCTTTACCAGCACCCCCTTCGGTCTGGCCTGAGGCTGAATTACGACTGGGTTCCTTGGCGACAGATCTGGCATTGAACGACGCGCTGGGATCAGGGTTTCTTCATGTACTTCTTCACGTCGCAGGCCCGAACAAATAGAATCTTCGCTCCGATGCGCCTGCCTATGTCCAGTATCCCCCTGACATTGGCTTCCATGTACTCAAGGGAGTAGAACGGGTGGATATTCTCGATCAGTTCATCGGCATGCAAGTAGGTGTTGAAGACCAATTGATCCTTGGATGCCAGCAGTTTCTCCGCCCGTCTCAATAAGGGCGCGAACCACTTGGGCTTACCGGTGATGTTTATCACATGGGTGGGCCGACGAATACCGTTCAACAATTGCGACGGGTCCCTCATCTTGCGCGCCAACTGAGCCGCCGCCCCGAATCCCCAGAAAAGTGATCGGGACACAAATACCGGAACTTCGAGTACCTTGAATGCCTCTTCCCCTGCACGGGCATTTCGACGGTAGTCAGCGCGCGCCGGGTAAAAAGGTTGATCCTCGCACAGTGAGGAATCATAGAAGTTGGAGGCTCGTACCCGGTCATTCTTCGGCAGGAGCTTGAATCCTGGAATAGCTCCGTAGTCTACTTCAACGCCCAACTCTTCGATCGTGCCGAACGTATGGTTGTTGTGAAACGACCACCCCATCCTAACCGTTCTGGCTCGTCCGGGAAACACTGTCTGAAACGCAGCGTGAGCATCTTTCAGCATGCCGATTTGGAAAGCGACATCCCAATATTCCTGGTACCAACAACCGGCGTCCTCGTCGTATTTCCAAAAATGAGGGTGCCACGAGATCTCGTCACCGGTCTGCTCCAATCCCGCAAGGAAATCACAATTATGGGAGAGCATGTGGTGGTAGGAACCATGCATGGCGGCGATCTGGTGATCCACTCTGAGGCACCAGCTAAAAACCGGCGGTTTTCCATCGGAATCAACCAGGCCGCTCAAGCGCGCTTTGGCGCGAGGAATCCCTTCCAGCATTCCCCGCCAAGTGAGCATATCGGCTGGCAGTTTCCCGACAAAGCTCGCCCGGTCTGGGTCCACGTCACAACCTATTATGACATACAGACGCTTGGCCACTCACCTCTCCTTCAAGGTTCATAGAACAAGGGCACACAACGACAACTACAAGTATAACCCGCTCTGGTCTTCTGCGCAATTGCTTAGGCCGGCAACTGCGTAGAGCACTGATTGCATGCGAAAACGACAATTAATACTTGACAAATCAATCTATTACCATTTTCTTATATGAGGTTTAACTTATATACCCGTCGGGGAATAGATGCAAGATGGACAGGTAGATGCCTGAATACAGAACGCAAGAACGGGGCTGTTTAACATTTTGAGAAATCATTACCCCACACGATGGATAAAACAATCTGTTTCTAAATAAGGAGAGGAGTATGAAAGCGAAGTTCGCGTTCGTGAGCCTGTCGCTCGTGGTTCTGTTTGGTGCAGCGACCGTCACGGCTCAGCAAGGAGTGATCTCGATCGATCAAGTGAGCACCCTGATCGGTCCTGCGCAAGTTAAGGCTGGAGAGAACGTTCGGTTTTTGCTCCGCTTCAACAACAACACCGGCCGGAAGGTCGATATCAGCAACGGCTTCAAGCTCTGGTCGCCGGACGGCGCCAGTTGGGACAGCACGACTATTGACACGGCTGGAGTGATCATAGCAGGCGAATCCAAGTTTGGCTTGTATTTTGACATTGCCTTTTTCCTTACGGAGGCCGGTTGTGACGGCGTGGGAAGCGATACCGTTGGCGTGCTTGGAGTCGGTAACCCGACTAAAGCAACACGCCAACTGGCCATTGGGTACGATGATACCGCACTCGCCATTACAGCTTGGTCTCATGGTTTCGCCTCAATCGGCAAGACAATCTGTATTGATACTTGTTTCTTCCAGCCCGGTGGCACGTGGAAATGGGTACGTATTGAGGGTGGCACTGAATACACGTTCTTCCCTGTCTTCCAGGGACTGGCGGGCCAGGCGTACACCGATGGAGCCGGGTACTGTTTTCAGATAACCCTTATACCCGGACAGCAGTGCCGGGTCATTCATGTTCCCGGTGAGTATGCGACAATTCAAGGGGCGATCGAGGCCGCGCAGGACTGCGACACGATTCTGGTGGCCCCGGGCGTATATATCGGCAACATCCATCTTCGGGGAAAAGGGATCGTGCTGAAATCCGAAGCGGGACGCGACTCGACTACCATCCGCTACAAAGACACCGATGGTCAGGTGGTGTATTGCGGGACAGGTGAAGATACGACGACGGTGATCGATGGATTCACAATTGATGGGAATAATGCTGCGCGCGGGATTGTGTGCGTGTCTGCCTCCCCGATCATCCAGAACTGCAACATTCGGAACTGTTCGTTCGCGCATGACGGCGCAGGTATGTATTTGGAGAAATCAAGCGCCATTGTCAGATTCAACAAGATTCGGGACAACACATCCGGCTTAACCGGCGGTGGTATTTGTGCGGTAGGAAGACCGGCTCGACAGCTGGAGATCTGTTACAACGAGATATCGGGCACCGGCACGCCGGGTGAGGCGATCGGATGTCTGGATGCGGAAAAGACGAACATTCATCACAATCTGATCCGAGATAACACGGCAAACCACTGGGCGGCGAGCGGTGTTTATTTGAACGGCACCGGCACGACAGTCCGGATCATCAACAATACGATCGTCGGCAACACGCACGGGATAGTATCTGCCACCAATGCTCAGCCGATGATATGGAACAATATCATAGCGAACAACCCTCAGGGCAGCATCCAGAGCGACATGGTGAATCGGGACTATAACGATGTCTGGAACAACGGGGATGCCGGTTCACCGGGTCCGAACGGGATATCGGCCGATCCGATGTTTGTCGACGCAGCGGGCGGTGATTTCCACTTGCTTGCTTCTTCACCCTGCATTAACGCTGGAGATCCGGACCCGATGTACGCCGACCCTGACGGCTCTCGGAACGATATTGGTGCCTTCCCCACTACCGGGATTCCTGCGGAGGGCGCCATTTCGATTGCATCCGTAAGCCCCAGGGGACCGAATTATTCGGTGGCTGCCGGCTGGCCGGCTCGATTCCTGTTGCGATACTACAACAATACCGGCGGGACTATTTCGGGTTTACAGAATGGATTCAAAGTGTTATCGCCTGATGGCGCCTCATGGGACAGCACTACTATTGATACTGTCGGATACGCGGCGACCGGCAAATCCCCTTTTGCGTACTTCTTCGATCTCGGCTATTTCCTAGGGGCAAGAAGCTCTGACGGGACCAGCCCCGACACGGTCTGGGCAGGCGGCGCAGCGAATCTCAGGGGGTTGCCGGCAGACTACAATGACTCAGCCATCGCCCTTACCGTCTGGCTGCACGGCTACAGTTCGCTTGGCAGGCATGTCTGTCTTGATTCCGCTACTTTCGTGCCACCAGCCTTGAGCTGGGTATGGATGGGCCAGAATGGGATAGAACAATACCACCCCGCCTTCCGTGGTCTGCCCGGTCAGCCGTATACGCCGAATACGGGGTACTGCTTTGAGATAGTCGATATACCGATGCATCAGTGTCGAGCTATCCGTGTTCCGAGCGAGTACGCCACGATTCAAGGGGCGGTCGATGCCGCGCAATTCTGTGATACTGTGCTGGTAGCTCCGGGCGTATATGTTGGAAACGTCAACCTTAAGGGGAAGGCGATCATTCTGAAATCCGAGGCCGGACGCGACTCGACGGTCATCCGCTACGGCGGCAGTGATAGACGGGTGATCTATTTCGGGACTGGCGAGGACACGACGACCGTGATAGAGGGGTTCACAATCGACGGCAATAACCAGTCTCGTGGGATTGTGTGCCTGACGGCGTCTCCCATTATCCGGAACTGTGAAATTCGGAATTGCACCAGCGCGCTGGACGGTGCAGGGATTTACTGCTACCAATCCAGCGCCATTATCAGATCCAACAAGATTCGGGACAATACGTCCGGTTTGACTGGTGGCGGAATCTGCGCTGAGGGTACGCCCAGCCGGCAGCTTGAGATTTGTTACAACGAGATATCAGCCACCGGTGAGCCGGGTGAGGCCATTGGCTGTTTGTATGCGGAGAACATGTACATCCATCACAATCTGATCAGAAACAACACGGCGAACCACTGGGCGGCGAGTGGTGTATATCTGAACGGCGCTGGTACGAGTGTCCGCATAATCAACAATACGATCGTCGGCAATATGCATGGGATTGTGTCGGCGACGAATGCCCAGCCGAGGATTTGGAACAACATCATAGCGAACAACCTTCAGGGTGGCATCCAGAGCGACATGGTCAATCGGGACTACAACGACGTTTGGAACAACGGTGATGCCAGTTCGCCGGGTCCGCACGGGATATCTGCTAATCCGATGTTTGTCAACGCCGGAGCCGGTGATTATCATCTGCTGGCTTCTTCTCCGTGCGTTAATGCCGGAGACCCGGCGGCGCAGTACAACGATCCCGACGGATCTCGCAATGACATGGGTGCTTTCCCGTTCTCCGGTTCAATGCAGCAGTGCCGGGTCATTCAGGTTCCGAGCGATTTCACTACGGTTCACGCGGCGGTAGGGGCGGCTCAGGAATGCGATACGGTGATTGTACATCCCGGAACGTACTACGTTCCTCAGCTGATCATCGAAAAGCGAATCGTGGTCCGCTCCTCCGATGGTCCCATCCAAACGATTATCACCACAGACCCAAGCACCGATATGATCATTTTCCGCGGTGCCGATGCTAATGGCGCTGTGCTCGAAGGGTTTACGATAAACGGTGGCCATATTGGAATCTTCTGTCAAAACGCCGCCCCGCTTATTCGCAAGAATATCCTCAGAAACCAGACGATCGATAACTGGGCGGCTTTGGTCCTTGCCGGGTCGACCTATGGATCTTCGGGGACATCTCCAGCAACCATCGAGAATAACACTATAGTGCACGCCGCTAACGGCGGCATCTCAACATTCTCAACCGTGTCCCCTGTTATCAGGAACAACATCATAGCGTTCAACGGTCAATACGGCGTGCACAACCAGGACTACTCTCAGCCCCTGATGTCGTACAATGACATTTACGGGAATCCCGGCTACGATATTGTCAACGTGGATGACCTCGGTCCCGGCGCTTTGAGTGTTGACCCCATGTTTGCTTCAGACTTCACCCTGACTGCCGGTTCTCCATGCATCAATGCCGGAGACCCCAATCCCATATTCAATGACCCCGATGGCAGCCGGAACGACATGGGAGCATACCCGTTCGACGACACACTACCGCCAGACCTCATTAACGTCGTTCAGTGGAAGAAGGCGTTCGGCGGAAACGACCATTGGTATGGGGTCATACCAAAATCGCTGTACTGGGTAGAGGCGGATATTCTGGCCAGGCATTCACTCCCTGGCGCTCAAGGCCCGGGCTACCTAGCTACTATCACGTCCGCTGAAGAGAACGCGTTTATTCTAGACAGCGTAGCGGCCAGCACGCATCAAACCAGCATTCTGGATCAATTCTGGCTTGGTGGCCGGGATATTCAAGGCCAGTGGGCCTGGATTACCGGCGAGCCGTTTGTGTACACGAACTGGGGGACTGGAGAACCCAACAATGTGGGTATCGAGACTGCATTGGGGATGTGGGGGCCACACGCCGTTGAACCCGGAAAATTCAACAACTCTCTGCCGGATAGTACAGTGAACACCCTGCACCGGTTCTGGTCGGTCGTTGAGTGGAATGTGGCTCCCGACACATTTCCCCCCGACGTCATCCCCACCAATGAATGGGTGCTCATTTACTGCGCCGTGCCGAAACTTGATCGCGGATTCGTGCCGCCCGGCTCCATTATCACGGCCTATGATCCGGCCGGCGTGCTCTGTGGCGCCACTAAAACCAGAGAGGACGGCTCATTCGGCCTCATGCCGATCTATCGCGATGATTCATACACTCAGGTTGACGAAGGCTGTCAGCCCGGTGATTTGATCGCCTTCAAGATTAACGGTGTACCGGTATACGCCCAGACGCCCGTTTACTGGACGAAAAACGGCGACCGGTTCGAGGTCTGTCAGTTCCTGACGCAGAAATGCCAGGAGATTCGCCTGCACACCGGGTGGAATCTGGTCTCGTGGAATGTGGCTCTCACCACTGACATCGAAACGCTTATCGCGCCGTTCCGAGACAGGGTTGATCTGGTACTCGGGTTCGATCAGGGCGCGCTCTCCTATGACCCTGACTTGGTGCCGTTCTCTACTCTGCATGAGGTTGACTACTCCCACGGTTACTGGTTCAAGATGAGCGGCGATGCTACCCTTCATATCTGCGGCGGCCATATCAATCAAATCAATAATGTGATTCCGATCTATCAGGGCTGGAATCTCGTGGGCTATTGGCCGGATGCGATCTGGACGGTGCAGAGTGCTCTGTTCACCGTCATGGCCAATCTGCAGGTGGCGATCGGGTACGAGATGGGAATCAAGGTCCATATCCCCGGTCAGGATATGTACAACACCCTGACTCACATGAAACCGGGACTCGGCTATTGGATTCGTTCGTCGGCTCGTGATGGATTGGAGTACTTTTTTATGCCGACCGCCGGAGCGAGTGAGCCTTCAACGCCTGTCGCGGCGGGTGGGAACGACATGGCCTCGCGTGACTGGATGTCGCTCTACGGCAAGGACATCACACTCGATGGCCAGCCGCTCGGTGACAATACCTCGATTGAAGTGTTTACCGCCGACGGTGTGAAAGTGGGTCAGTCAGCATATAGCGGCGGCTTGCTCAAGTTCATGCCGGTGTACGGATATGATGCGAACGATGCCAATGCTGCCCGTTATCCGAAAGACCGCGATCTGGTGAATGTGTTCGTGAACGGCGTCAAGACCGAGCCGGCTGTTGAATGGCACGGCTCCGGCACGACTATGCAGCTCGGCAATCTCACGACCTCGGTGCAGGTGCCGGGACATTATGCGCTGGCGCAGAACTTCCCAAACCCGTTCAACCCGCAAACCACAATCGGATTCGATCTGCCCAAGGCATGTCATGTGAAGCTGACTGTTTACAACATGCTGGGACAGCGGATTCGGGCGCTGACCGACCGTGCTTTCGATGCCGGTCAGCAGAGTGTGGTTTGGGATAGCCGAGCCGACAACGGCGACGCCGTCGCATCGGGCGTCTATCTCTATCGCATCGAAGCTGACTCATATATCGCTACGAAGAAGATGATGCTGCTCAAATAGCGCGTCTTCTTCTTCCAGTTGTGGCAGGTCTTGACTCCACGTTTCGTGGAGTTGTGACCTGCCACTTGTGTAATGTGACCTCGTGCCCCACAGCTTGCTGTGGGTGCAGTTCCGCGTTCTTCATTGACTCCATAACGAAACATCTCCTATACTCAGTTGAATATGAGACGTTACGAATTCATCGAGCATACCGCCGATATCATCATCCGCGCCTATGGCGACACGCTCGAAGAGGCGTTCGCTGAATCTGCACAGGCGATGTTCGATATCATCACTGATTCGACACCGATAGAAAAACAGCGTCCGGTTGAGTTCACTCTGGACGCGATCGACCGCGAATCTCTGCTGGTCACATTTCTCTCCAAGTTGATTGCGGTTCACGAAATCGAGCGACTGGTGCTTGGGCATTTTACGGTCACGTTTACAGGCCCGGCCTCGCTGCACGTTAGGTCCTACGGGGAGCCGTTCGATCCGGAGCGACACGGCAAGGGGATACATGTCAAGGCGGTGGCGTATCACATGCTGGAGATCGGGGAGCCGTCGATAGAGAGCGACGCGATGGTACAGGTGTTGTTTGATATTTGAGGGGGCGGCCACGGCCATTTCCCGGCCAGATTGGGTTTGAATTGGGTTCGAATTGGCTTTGCTTTTTATATTAAGTTGTTGGGGGACAAGCGATAATTGGGTTCGTTTTGGGCAAATATAAAGAGGGCCCCCACATCTTCCCGGCCGAGTGGTTTGTGGGCGGCAGGTGTCCCCACCTGCCCCAAAACTCGCTGGCACATGAGGGCATGTGCCGCGCACAGGGTTTCGCATTTCGGACGCACACATACAGATTGCTCCTTCTACTAATGCGGCCGGGTGGGGAATCTGATGCAAATTGATGGTGAAATTGTGGGGGAAAGTAGAAACAGAAACCAACGATAAATGGTGTGGCACCGGGCCATTGAAAGAGAGCGACGCGATGGTGCAGGTGTTGTTTGATATTTGAAGGGGGCAAGAGCTAAAATGATGGGGCGTCCGGCCTTTCTTGTTGCTAAGCCGTGCTTGATCCTATATACTTCGATCAATATTACGTAAGCTTACAATGCACACGACCCCCGGGAAGCTCTATGAAGCCGATTGCCGTTTCTGCCTGTCTTCTGCTCACACTGGCCGTGTTTGCCACGGTGAGCGCTTCGGATCAACCGATTCCTGCCACCAAAGCCACACTCATCAACAATCTCTCACCTACGCCTTTGGCGTTTACCAAGAACGTAGGCCAGTGGCCGGACAGTATTCTCTTTCGGGCCAATGCCGCCGGCACCACCATGTGGTTCAGCAGAGACGGCATTTATTACCAGTTCATCCGTCGAATTCCAAAGCAAACACCCGCAAGCATAGACGAAGCTCCGGCAGATATTCTCCGCGCTGACCTGCCGGACAAGCTTCGACGCGAGCCGGACAGCATTGAGACGATGATGATCAAAGCGGAGTTTGTGGGAACCAGTCAAGAAGTAACGGCGATCGGATTGGAAGAGCTTGAATACAAGTGCAATTACTTCATAGGGAATGATCCTGCCAAGTGGCGCACGGATGTTCCCAATTATACCGGACTAACTCTCAAAGGAATTTATCCAGGTGTGGATATCGTTTATCGAAGCCAAGAGGGGAAATTTAAATATGAGTTGGTGGCAGCTTCTCAGACCCAATTGGGACAAGTTAAGGTCGAATACCGTGGTGCAACTGAGGTTAGACGAGACGGAAACGGCAGTGCAGTACTTCAAACCTCCTTTGGAGAGTTTGCCTGTTCAAACGTCCTGATTACGGACAATGCTGAACCGATAACACCGGTATCAACAGCTCAATTCACTACCTCAACTAATGTAACTCTGGCCTACAGCACCTATTTGGGCGGTGGTGGTAATGATGATGGCCGTGACATCGCGGTGGACGGGGTGGGCTGCGCGTACGTGACAGGAGAGACTGTTTCTTCCGACTTCCCAGCCACCATTCCTTTTGACCGCAACGTGGGTGACATTTGGAACGCCTTCGTGACTAAACTGAACCCGGCCGGTAATGGCTTGGTCTACAGCACATTTCTGGGCGGGAGCCACAGTGATTACGGCTTTGGGATCGCGGTGGACGGCGTGGGCAACGCGTATGTCACGGGATGTACAGGGTCCAGCGATTTTCCAACTGCCACTCCTTTTGATGACAGCTCCAATGGCAGTACAGACGCCTTTGTAGCCAAACTCAGCCCGACCGGCGATAGCCTGGTCTACAGCACTTACCTGGGCGGCAATGATTATGATTATGGCTACGGCATCGCAGTGGATGGAGTGGGGAGCGCGTACGTGATAGGAGAAACCATTTCTGCCGATTTCCCCACCGCCACACCTTTTGACGAGAGCTTCAATGGCGGCTTCCGGGACGCCTTCGTTACAAGACTGAGCCCGGGCGGCAATAACCTGGTTTACAGCACCTATCTGGGCGGGGGCGCCGCTGATTATGGCCGTGCCATCGCAGTGGACGAGGGAGGCAGCGCGCACGTGACGGGATGGACCGGGTCTGCCGATTTTCCCAGGGTCAATCCCTTTGACAGCAGCTATAGCTTGTGGGGTGACGCGTTTATTACGAAACTGAGCCCGGACGGCACTAACCTGGTCTATAGCACATTTCTGGGCGGGAATAGTTATGACGAGGGCCATGACATAGCGGTGGACGGGGTGGGGAACGCGTACGTGACAGGATTAACCAGCTCTCCTGATTTTCCTACCGCCACTCCTTTTGACGGCAACTCGAATAGCTATGACGCCTTCGTCACGAAACTGAGCCCGGCTGGAAATAGTCTAGTCTACAGCACTTATCTGGGCGGAAGTGGTAGCGAGACAGGCTATGGCATCGCAGTGGACGGAGCGGGAAGCGCGTACGTGACGGGAAGAACCTATTACTCTCCCGATTTCCCTACCATCAACCCTTTTGACAGCAGCTTGAATGGCTTATCAGACGCCTTCATGACTAAACTGAACCCGGCTGGAAATAGTCTGGTCTACAGCACCTATCTGGGCGGAAGTAATCAAGACCAGGGCCTAGCTATCGCGGTGGACGCCGAAGGCAGTGCGTACGTCACTGGAGAAACCCAGTCTGCCGATTTCCCTACCGTCAAT
>Ga0315293_10001522_pt1 | contig 22538 bp, 20 predicted proteins | sample YL17G13_20_MG_FD_203071 | JGI IMG/M metagenome (GOLD analysis project Ga0315293, IMG submission 203071) | Sediment microbial communities from Yellowstone Lake, YNP, Wyoming, USA - YL17G13_20 | ecosystem: Environmental > Aquatic > Freshwater > Lake > Sediment | place: USA: Wyoming | collected... | reverse complement strand
CTATCGCGGTATAGGTGTCCTCCTCGTAATACTGGTGCTGGGCTTCGGTTATATCTTTCTCGGTAGCTATCACCGGGCTTATCTTGAAACCGGTGAGCGCCTTTATATCGTCGAGCACTAATATATTCAACGGGTCCGCTACCGCGAGCATCAGCGTATCGCCTATCTTTGATATGGGCAGTATCTTGTAATTTTTCGCGATCCTCTTCGGTATCAATTTTATGACGCGGGGATCGATCTTGTAGCGGGACAAATTTATCGGGGGTATGCCCAGCCCCTGGCTCAAGGCGATCATCAGATCGCTCCTCGTGACCAATCCGAGAGAAACGAGGATATTGCTTAAAGAACCGCCCTTATCCCTCTGCAGGGCCAGTGCCTTATCGAGGTCTCCCTGCTTCAGGATACCTTTATCTATGAGTATCTTGGCAAGCTTATCTTTGAGTTCGGGCATCATTTCTTAGCGTAGCATCTGTTTATAGCGTTAGCTATGTCGGTCATCGTGCTGACGAAGACCTGCACCTTGCATTTGGTCAGCATCTCAACATCCTCGACGGCCTGATAGTTGAGCGGGTTCGACATCGCGATCGTCAGCAGATCGCCTATCTTATCTATCGCGACGAGGTTATACTGGAGCGCCACGTTTTCCGGGATCAGTTTTATCGCCTCGGCATTCATGTCGTAGCATTCGAGAGGAAGGTACGGAAATCCGTATTGCACTGTGAGGGCCTGCGCTATCTCTTCCTCCTTCGCAAACCCCAGCATGACGAAGATCTGCCCGATGAGGCCGCCCTTCTCCTTCTGCAGCTTGAGCGCCTTCTCAAGCTGCATCTCGTTTATTATGCCCCGCTCGAGAAGAAGCTCGCCCAGCTGTTTCGAAACTATCCGTTTCATCGACGGCATATTGTATCCCTATTTTTTAAATAGCCGCTTCAGGTCGTCCTGATCGGTGGTCCGGTCCATCATGTCTTCGTAGGATATAACTTTCTTGGTGTACAGATCGTAAAGGGACTGGTTCATCGTCTTCATGCCTTCTTTTTGCGACGTCTGCATGACCGAATATATCTGGTGCCCCTTCGATTCCCTGACCAGGCTCCTGACCGCAGGATTGACTACCAGCACCTCGGTCGCCAGGACCCGGCCCTTCCCGCCTATTTTTGGTATAAGCTGCTGCGAAAGGGCTCCGAGCAGAACGAAAGAGAGCTGGGTCCTTATCTGCTGCTGCTGATGCGAAGGGAAGACGTCTATTATCCTGTTTATCGTCTGCACGCAATCCGACGTGTGGAGCGTCGCCAGGACGAGGTGGCCGGTCTCGGCCACGACCAGCGCCGTTTCGATCGTCTCGAGGTCTCTCATCTCGCCTATCAGTATGACGTCGGGGTCCTGCCGCAAAACGTGTTTCAATGAAGCGCCGAACGAATGGGTATCGCTATAGACCTCGCGCTGCTCTACAATGGCCTTCTTATTCTTATAGATAAATTCTATCGGATCTTCTATCGTCACTATATGGCACTGTCTGTTCGCATTTATCCAGTCCACCATCGAAGCCAGGCTCGTAGATTTGCCGCTCCCCGTAGCCCCGGTCACCAGCACAAGCCCCTTCGGCCTATTGCAGAAATCGAGGACGGTGTCGGTCGGCAGGCCGCATTGTTCAAAAGACCACACTTCATGAGGTATGATCCTTATCGAGGAGGCTATCGTGCCCCTCTGCTTAAATACATTGACCCTGAAACGTCCCAGCCCCTTTATGCCGAACGACATGTCAAGCTCCAGTTCGCGTTCGAATTTTTCTTTATGTTCGCTTGACAGCATGCTATAGATGAGCTCCTTGGAATCTTCAGGCGACATGATTTCATTGTCAACCGGCATCAGTATTTCGTCCACTCTTATATGCACCGGCGAGCCTGCCGTTATGTGTATATCGGATGCGCCTTTCTCTACCATCACCTTTATATACTTGCCTATATCTTTTACCATCATAACTCCTATATTATTCGCGTAACGGTTTTTTTAATCTTTTCCATTACACATTACACTTTACGCTTTACACAACCTTTAGACAGCAACTCTGTTTTTGCCTGAGGCACGCGCCTCGTTAAGCATTTCTACTGCCTTCTTGAAGAGCTCGTCACTCGTCGCTCCGTCGAGCGGGTTCTCGCCGACGCCGGCGCTTACCGTGAGGGCGGCCTGTCCTGACTTCAGCACGTTCGACGACTCGATCTTCTTCCTTATCTCGTCCGCGATATTGAACGACTCCCTCTTGTTCTTCTCGGGCAAGAGTATCGCGAATTCGTCCCCGCTTATCCTCGCCGCCTTGCCTATAGGCGTCAGGTTGTCTTTTATGATCTTTCCTATCCTCTTCAGCGCCTCCTCGGTCACAAGCTCGCCGTGTTCTGCCCGGAACTTTGCAAAATCGTCGATGCCGAAAACGACCAGAGAGCACGGCCGCTGATAGAATATCGCGCGTTTTATCTCTTCGGCAAGCCTGGAGAGTATAAAATTCTTATTGTAAAGATCAGTCAGGTCGTCTTTTATCGCAAGCTCTTCGGTCTTCTTGTTCAACATATCGTTTTCGATCGCTATCGTGATCTGCTTGGCAAAGACCTTCGCGAGCTCGACGTCCTCGTTCCTGAATTTATAATTATCGGCGCGGCTGCCCATGATCATCATGCCGAAATTAGTCCTGCCGGAATAGATGGGTATCGCCAGGATGTTCCTTATGTTGAATGAGGAGAGTATTGCTTCGGCATCCTTCGACGGCTTCGCGGTCTTGTCTATCGACAGGACCGACCGCGTCTCAAGCGCGACTTCCAGCATCCCGCGCCCCTTTCGCCTTATGCATATATTCTCGAGCTTTTCGTCGGCCAGGCCGCAGGCGACCTTAGGTACAAAATCGCCCTCTCCGTCCTTTGACAGGCACAGGACGCTGAAGCCCTCCTCAAAAATGAGCGTCGCCTTTTCCACGGCCATTTCGAGAAGCTCGTCCAATTGTATCGATCCGGAGGATATGACATCCCCTATCTGCAGAAGGCTCGACAGCGCGATCACCTTCTTGTGCACATCAGTGTTTATCTCCTTCATCTTCTGGCCGTATGTCTTCAGCTCGTCTAAGTTGGACTTTATCTTCTGGGTCATCGTATTGATAGATATGGCCAGGTTGCCCACCTCATCATCAGCCGGTATATTCAAGTTCCTGTCATACTGACCGCTGGCTATGATCCTTGCCTCTATGGCCATGTCTATAACGGGATCGACGAGCCCTTTGGCCAGGAAAAGCCCCAATAGCGCTATGGCTATCGACGCAAATATTATGTAACTGACACTTGTGAGCGATTCAACTTGCGGAAATATGTATATGCTGACGAGATAGACGCAGGCGAGGAGCGGTATTATCGACATGAGGCTGAAGGCTAACAACAACTTGTATCTAAGGCCCTTATGACTCATCGTCGTCTTCTTGAATAGACCCATAGTCACCTCCAAGCAGCTTTGTGTAATGTCGAATGTATAATGCGTAATCTCACTATTGCATTAAAGTATACTATATGGTTCAATATTTGTCCAAGATTTCTGAAAAATATTACTGTTGCGGAAGGATTTTTGACCAGGGAAGGATCTCGCCCGCTTCCCTCGTTCTTGAAGCGTAAAATGCCGGATCAATACATGCGTCCTTAAAAGATGAGGCCCATATATTGAAGTCGAAGCCCTCGCTCCATCCGTCGAACCTGGCGCCGCGCTTCCATGCGTCAAGGACGACTGAGGCAAGGCGCCTGTCCCCGCGCGCGAAGACCGCCTCAAGAAGGCTCGCGCTCGATGAATGAAAGTCGAGAACGATAAATTTTGACTTTACGGCCCTCTTCAGGGCATCCTTCTTCTTTTCAAGGGTCTCAATGCTGTCCATCGCCGCGCGCTCGAAGCGAGTCCGGGCCTTGGGGATGAACGGATTTATGCTGACGGTGACCTGAGCCGCCTTGCCGTCTATCTCCTTCCTTAAGGAAGATACCTTATGTATGAGTTCGGCTATTCTTAAGATGTCGTTATCGTCCTCGAGCGGCAATCCTATCATGAAATAGAGCTTTACGTGACGCCACCCCGCCCTGAACGAACCGGAAGCGGCCTTGAACAGCTTCTCCATGTCGATATTCTTATTGATAGATTTTCTCAATTTTTCGCTGCCGGCTTCCGGCGCGAACGTGAGCCCTGATTTTTTGACTTTCGAGATCAATGCCGGGAGATCCTCGATGGCGTCTTCTATCCGCAGCGACGGGACAGAAAGAGAGACGGACTTGGGGCAAAATTCCGCGCTCAGCTCCTCGATCATCTCCTTGAGCCTGGAATGGTCGACGCTCGAAAGCGAAAGAAGGGATATCTCGTCGTATCCGGTCATCGCATACGCCTGCCTTGCCAGCTCGAGGATCTTGTCTTTCGACCTTTCGCGCCATGGCCTGTAGATCGTGGTCGCCTGGCAGAACGAACAGGCGTGCTTACATCCGCGCATTATCTCTATCGCTATCCTGTCATGGACCACCTGGATGTTGGGCACTATCTGCTTTACGGGATAGAATGCGGAATCGAGGTCTTCGACGACCCTCTTTTCTATGCTGTCCGGCGCGCCGTCCTCCGTCGGAACAAATTCCTTTATCGTCCCGTCGGCATTGTACGAAACTCGATATAGCGATGGGACGTATACGCCCTTGATATTTGCAAGCTGCCTCAGCAACTCTTTTCGTTGTGCGTTGTGCGTACTGCGTTCTGCGTATTTATATTTCTTGCATAATTCCACTATCTCCAAAACAACGTCCTCCCCATCCCCGATAACGAACGCGTCGAAGAACTCCGCCATCGGCTCGGGATTGAAACAGGCCGGGCCGCCGGCTATGATGAGCGGGTCGTCTTCCCTTCTTTTCGAACTTTCTTTTGGGATACCGCCAAGGTCGAGGATGTTAAGGACATTCGTATAACATAATTCATAAGAGAGGCTGAAGCCGATAATGTCGAATTCTTTTATCGGCCTTCGCGATTCGAGGCTGAAGAGTTCCATATCGTTATTGCGCAGGACCGCTTCAAAGTCTTTCCACGGCGCGAATACCCTTTCCGCGAGGCAGTCGTCCCGGTTATTAAGGATACCGTAGAGTATCTTTATCCCGAGATTGCTCATCCCGACTTCGTAGGTATCCGGAAATGCGAGCAGGAATTTCACGCGCCCTGGCGTCCATTCTTTCCTGACGGCATTCCATTCTCCCCCGACATACCTTCCGGGCTTCTGCACCGTCAGCAGCAATTCCTCTAATTTTTTGTTATCCATATACGCTTTCAATAAATTTTTCGGGTCCTGCCGCTCGCATGCTTTTTGCTTTAGGGCTCGTATGGGGTTTACAAGCGGACTTATTGACAGGTGCGTATCTGTATGTCGCCAGGATTGCCTACGATATTTAGTACTCTAGCAGCACCGCCCTGACAGTAGCAATCCTAAGCGGCGACACCCCCATCTCGCATACATCGCCCATAGTATAAAAAGCATGCTTCGCGTCACCCGAAAAATTTCACGACTTACTAAACACCGGTGCCAATTCTGACTCAAACCTCGTGTCGGCACCCAAAAGGGGTCAGACCCATTTCAAAAAGTCCACTTCACTCTATCCAATCACTCGTCAATCTTACTCGAATAGTGGAATAGTTATTTTAGTGTGCATCGCAAAATCGTTAGTTTGAAAATTTTTCGATGCATCAGGAATGTGATGTGGCGATGTGGTGAGCTCAGGCGTTAAAATTTCGAGGCAGCGTACGAGAAATTTTATCGAGCGAAATTTTCACATGGCTGAAAATTTCGCGTCCTTAAGCGAACCACTCGACACAGCACATTCTATTGCTGCGGCGAAAAATTTTCCCTAGAACGTCGAACGGCGCATGCCGACGTTGAGTAAGAGCCCGATAGCGATGACGGTCGCGATCAAGCTTGAGCCGCCGTAGCTTACCAAAGGAAGCGGGATGCCGACGACAGGCATGAGCCCTATCGTCATGGCGATATTGACTATGACCTGCAAGCCCAGCATTACCCCGACGCCCGAAGCGATCGCCCTGCCGTACGCGTCGCTCGTCAGCATCGATATATTGAAAGCCCTCTTGACGATGAAAAAGTATAAGAGCACAAGCCCCATCGCGCCCAGAAACCCCCATTCTTCCCCGATCACCGAAAATATAAAGTCGGTATGTCTCTCGGGAAGAAAGTTCAGTTGGTTCTGCGTACCGCTAAGCCATCCCTTTCCGAGAAGGCCGCCGCTCCCGACGGCTATCTTCGACTGTATGATGGTATAGCCCGCCCCCAGCGGATCGATGTTCGGATTTATGAAGACGAGAAGCCTCTGACGTTGATATTCACGTAAAAAATGCCAGAATACCGGAAGACCGGCAATACCGATAGCGATCATGCCTGCGATATATCTCAGCTTCACCCCGCTCATCACCATTATTGTAAGAAATATCGGGATCAGCAGAAGCGCGGTGCCGAGATCGGGCTGCAGCAGGACGAGGACAAAAGGTATGCCTGTCAGTATGCAGGGTACGATAAGATTTTTAAATTCGGGCATCGCGTCTTTTTTATTTCCGACGTAATTTGCCAATGCGAGTATCAGCGTCAGCTTAATGAATTCCGACGGCTGAAAAGCGAATCCTCCTATAGAAAACCATCTTTGGGCGCCAAGCCGCGCATGGCCTACGATGAGAACGAATACCAGCAGGATAACATTCAAGGCGTACAATACGTACGAGATATCGATGAACCGCTGATAAGATATCGATACCGACAATACGAGTAAAAGAACGCCTATGCCCATCCAGCCGACCTGCCTGAAGTAGAAACTTTCAGCAAGCGGCAGGCCTCTGGATTTCGTGGCGCTGTATATCGCGATGCTCCCGAACACAAATATTATAAAGCCCGCCGCAAGGATCAGCCTGTCGAAATTTCTATACCCTTTCCTGCCGAGCATCAGATGTATCCTTTCTTCCTCGCTTCTTCGAATATGCCGTGCGCTATATCCGCCGGACCTATGCCGCCCTTGCCGCCGTGCTCCAGAAAAACTACGACGCATATCTTCGGATCATCGAACGGCGCAAACCCGACGAACCAGGCATGCGTCCGGCCCAGCGGATTTTCAGCAGTGCCTGTCTTGCCGCCGGCAACGACGCCGTCTACCTTTGCGCGCCTTCCCGTGCCGTTTTCATTATTCACAACATCGTAGAGGCCCTGTCTTATAAGATCTATCGTGGTCGCTTTCAGTCCTAAGGACCGCGGCCTGACCGGCTGAACGATCTCATCGCCGACGCGCCTCACCACAAAAGGCCTGACGAGGCTTCCTTTATTGGCGATTGCCCCCATCATATTCAGGATCTGTATCGGCGTAACCATAAGATAGCCCTGCCCTATCGCATAATTTATCGTCTCGCCCTCATACCAGGCGTCCTTCCTGTAAAATTTTTTCCATGCCCTTCCAGGCACGATGCCCCTGACTTCGTCGGGAAGGTCTATGCCGGTGGGTTGGCCGAAGCCGTATAGGGTCGCGTATGACTCTAGCGCATCGACGCCGGCGGCCCTGCCGGTATTATAGAAGAAGACGTTGCATGAATTCATCAGCGCCTCAACGATATCCTGAAGGCCGTGGCCGCCTTCTTTCCAGCAGTCGAATTTCGCCCGGCCGAGTCTATACGATCCTATACAAAGAAAACGGGTATTCCGGTTTATCTTCTTCGTTTCGAGGCCTGCGGATGCGGTCACTATCTTGAAGACCGAGCCCGGGGGATAGAGCCCCGATATGGCCCTGTCAGAAAGAGGCCTGCCTATCTTATCGGTCAATAACGCCGCTCTCTGATCTTGAGATTGCAGTTTTACGAAAACGTTGGGATCGAACGATGGATGGCTTGCGAGGGCCAGCACCTCTCCTGTCACCGGATTCATCACGATAACGGCGCCCTTTCGTTCGCCGAGCAGCTTGTCGCAAGCCGACTGAAGGGAAAGATCTATCGTAAGATAAAGATCCTTACCGCTCGACGGCTCTTTAAGCCCCAGCACCCTAGTCTGCCGCCCCCGCGAATCGACTTCCACCTGAGTGCCGCCGTCGACGCCCTTAAGGTATGTCTCGTAATATTTCTCTATCCCCGACCTTCCGATAAGGTCCCTGACCCTGTAACCATAGTCCCTTAAGTCTTCCAGTTCCGGCTCGCCTATCTCGCTTAAGTATCCGAAGAGATGGCTGGCTATATTGTTATGGAGATAATCGCGTTTCGATCTCGTCTCTATCGTAAGTCCGTCAATATCGAAGCTCGCCTCTTCAAGCGTAAGCGCCTTCTCTTTATCGATATCTTCCAGTATCGTGACCGGCGCATACGGTCTCCGGCTTGCCTTCTCGAGAGAGCGGGCGATATCGCCTCCCGGCATCTTCAGCGTCTGGCTCATGAAGCGTATGAATTCCGGCTTGTTCTTCAATTCCTGGTAAACGACCGCGGCGTCGAAAGATAACCTGTTGGAGACAAGAGGGATGCCGTTCCTGTCGAAAATACTGCCGCGGGGGCCGTCTATCGGGATTATCCTTATCGAATTGTTCTTCGAAAGGCGCGAGTAGTATCCGTACCTTATTATCTGTGTGTAGAAGAGCCCCAGGCCAAGCAGTACGAAAAGCGCGGTGATCGTTACTATCGGTATCCTGTTCCTCACAGATAATCTTCCGCCTCTTTCAGATTATAGAACGAAATGAGCCAGCGGTAGACCGGAACGGACAACAGGCCGGTATATATCGATGCGGGAATCACAGAACTTATAAAGAATCCTCCGAATCCGAACGCAAGTGAGCCCGGGAGTATCGAAACTATCAAAAAATGGACCGACATCGCGAACGCATTGAATACGGTGACGAGCAAAAATTCGGTCCTTTTCGACTCTTTGAAAAATTTCGCGCTTACGGCCCCTGCAAGAAGCCCGGTCACTCCAAGGATAAGCGCGTTCATCCAGAAAAAATCGAGCGCGAATATATCTTTGAATATTCCCGCCGCCAGTCCCGCCTCGAATCCCGCCGCCGGCCCAAGAAAAAGTCCGAAAAATACGACACAAGCCAAAAGAATGTCCGGCCTGGCGCCCAATACCTTTATGGACTCGAGCGGTCCGGCCTGCAAGGCGAGCGCGGCCAATAGTATCAGATAAACTTGAGTCCTGCCTATTTTATGCATAATACCTCTTCAATCCTGGAAAGGTCTTCTGCGGTCTTTACGACTGCCGTTTTATAGAGACGCCCCGGCTCCTTATGTACGCTCATCACCTCACCGACCATTATATCCTTCGGGAATATGGTGCCGAATCCGGCAGTTATAATCTTATCGCCCGGCGCGACATCAGAATCGAGCGTTATATATACCATCTTGCAGCGGCCGTCGGGGGAACCTGTCAATATGCCGCCATTCCTGCTCCTCTGAATCATGACGCCGACCTTGGAATTGGGGTCCGTAATGAGAAGTATCTTGCCGGATTGCCTGCCCACCTCTACAACCCTTCCCACAAGCCCCCTGGTCGAAAGGACGGCCCTATTCTGCCGTACGCCGCTATCTATGCCCTTATCGATGATCACCGAATTTGACCAGTTGGAAGGATCCCTGCCGATGACCTGAGCGGGTATCGTAGAATAAGGGATCGTTTTGCGAAAAGCGAGGAGCTCTTTAAGACGGTCATTATCGCTTGCTATTATTTTAAGTTCTTCTATTTTTCTATTAAGCAGATTTATCCTGTCACGCAAAAGGCTGTTCTCTCTTCTTAAGGATGCGAAAGGAAGGATATTGCCTATCGACGCGAAGGCCGAATGTACGACTTTAAGCGAAGGTGAGATCGCATCTACCACTCTTACTCTTGCCGGGCTCGTTATCGATTTGTGGCTTGCGATTATGGTTATGAGGAAAAAGATTACCGCGAGGACTGTGAGTATTCTTCTTTTTGGCTTGCGCACATTAGAAATATTTTACAGTTACTATCGTTCAAGACGCGGGGATACCGTGACCTTCTTCAGATATTTTATCTCGCTAAGAACTTTTCCGGTGCCGAGAGCCACCGCGGTCATCGGGTCTTCCGAAAGATGCGCCGGCAGCCCCGTCTCCTCGGAAATAAGTTTATCGATGCCTCTCAAGAGCGATCCGCCGCCGGCAAGGACTATGCCCTTTTCGATCAGGTCGGATGAAAGCTCGGGCGGAGTCCTCTCGAGCGTTATCCTGACCGCCTCGAGTATCTGAGCTATCGGCTCGGACATCGCCTCCCTTATCTCTTCGCTTGTGACGGTGACCATCTTGGGCAGCCCCGCCACGAGGTCGCGGCCCTTGACTTCCATCTTCAGCTCTTCTTCCAAAGGATAGACCGAGCCGATCCTTATCTTTATTTCTTCGGCGGTCCTCTCGCCTATCATCAGGTTGTAATTCTTCTTCAGATAATTTATGATCGCTTCGTCAAGCTCGTCGCCGCCGACCCTTACGGATTTGGAAAATACCACCCCGGCAAGAGAAATGACGGCCATCTCTGTCGTGCCGCCGCCTATATCGATTATCATGTTGCCGGAAGGCTCTTGAATAGGCAGGCCCACTCCTATTGCGGCCGCCATCGGCTCTTCTATCATGAATACTTCACGGGCTCCCGCATGGAGGGCCGAATCTTTTACCGCGCGCTTCTCTACTTCGGTTATGCCTGAAGGGATCGCTATGACTATCCTTGGACGCACAAGAGGTTTTGCTGAATTGACTTTTTTGATGAAGTACCGGAGCATCGCTTCCGATATTTCGAAATCCGTTATGACCCCGTGCCTCATCGGCCGGATGGCGACGATATTGCCCGGCGTTCTTCCGAGCATCCGCTTGGCCTCTTCGCCGACCGCAATAACATTGGATGTGCCGGCCTGGACGGCAACCACGGACGGCTCGCAAAGGACTATGCCCTGGTTCTTCAGGTAGACGAGCGTGGTAGCAGTTCCCAGGTCTATACCCATGTCGTTCGAGAATAGTCCTAAGATCTCATTATATAATTTCGTACCGCTACGCCACAAGCTTTTCAGACTCATATCGTCTCCTTGTTATGAGATATTAACAAAAATCCTTTACGTTGTCAAACATAAACTACTGTAAGTAGTGTCAAGATAATTGGACACTTTCGTTCTTAGGTACTTTGATTAACGTAAACATGTATTTAGGCTCATCCTCACGTTGTTCTTCTCTAAACTGGCTTATAATGCCGTAGACCCATAGGTTCAGGCTTTGTTCGGATTTGAAGTACCCTTGTGTTTTGATACGCCTGCGAACTTCTTCGAGATCCCGCTCTATATGATTGGTGGTGCTTATAAAGTTCTTATCTTCAAAGAAGTCGTAATAGACGATGGTGTCGTAAAAGTCCTTCTCAAGACACCTGATAGCCTTTGGCTCAAAACTGCGCCACTTGTCACAGAACCGTTCGAAGCGTTTAATAGCCTGACGTCTTGATTCGGACTTATATATCCCGGAAGCCTGGGCCATCATCCTTCTTCTGTGTTCTGTCTTATGCTGAATGTTGCTTGATAGATTCCTCAGCTTATGAGTATGACAGAGCTGCCACTTTGCGTAAGGATATACAAGCGCTATGCCCTGTTTTATTCCGGGCGCCCCGTCGCTTGCTACTACCTTTACGTGCTTACCCTCCAGGCCGCGCCTATAGAGATCATTAAGTAATCCGGATACTTCCTGTTCGGTCTCACCTTTAGCCAACTTAAAGGCCATGATCTCTTTCTTGTTATCCAGGGTTATGCCGAGAACGAACAATATTACCATCTTCCGAAGGTGACCATTTGACATCACGCTTACCCAGAGGCCGTCTATGAGAAGATATTTATACTTATCCTCGATGGGCTTTGTTCTATATTCAGCGAGGTCGCCCTCAAGATTCTTTAGTAGTTTTGAGGCTGTGCCATGGCTTACGGCGCCGTTTATGAATGAGCTGAAGAACTTGCGCTGCTTACGGGTGGATAAGCCTAGAATCATCGATAGCACGACTGTATCATCAAACTTCTTTTGCCGCCTCTGGTATCTATCAAAGAGCTTATATTTTATCTTGGTGCCGTCTCTTGCTACCGGTATATTGACAAGACTTGTGCCAAATGTCGTGGTGAAGTGTCTTTGGTATTCACCCTTACGGCTGTCTACTCTAAGCGGTGCGTGCTCGTATCTCTTAGCGCCAATCTGTTCAGCGAATTCCTCGTAGATATCGCCCTGGATAAGATTCTGTACCGACTGATGGGCTCTTCGCTCAAAATCATCAAAGTTACCCGCGACTCCCAGCTCCTTTAAATTCCTCTTTACATACTGCCATTGAACTGCTAAATTCTCTTGCGAGAGATTAACGTCTCTCATGGGTATATCCTCCTTGGGACTTCACGTCCCGGTTATGTCGCAATAACCGTGAGGATATACCTTTTTTATTTACATTTCAAAGAACTTTTAAGATTAAAACCGTCCATAATATTTTACACTATCCTACTGTAAATGGCCATTCATTGTTAGGCGGGTCCTGCCACCCCTCGCCTTTTGTGTTATTTTTACTGACTGTTCTCTTGCACGTACCACAATGCGCCAAGCAGCGACCCCACACCGTATCCTTAGATTACGCGTCTATAAACGACAAAAGGCGAAGGTCGTGTCACCCGCCTGTTGCTACAGCCATTTACCAGCTATTCATTTATGTTTGCGCTACTCCAATACATTGGTGCCAATTCTGACTAAACCTCGTGGCGGCACCCAATTTAAAAATCAGTCTAACTCTATTTAATCACTCGTTCATCTTACTCTTATAGTGAACCAGTTTATTTAGTCTGTGTCCAAAATTCGTCAGCTGGAAAATTTTTCGATTCCCGCTGAAGGGGCCCCCGAGGGGATAACTTCTGACATCGAAAAATTTTACTCGAGCCTTTCCAGTACTTCGAAAAATTGCGGGAAGGATTTCGACACGCACTCCGCGTCGTCTATGCGACTTTCACCTTTTGCCGCGAGCGCCGCTATCGCCATCGCCATGCAGGTCCTGTGATCGCCATAGCTTTTCAGACTATCCGAACATTTAAGCGCATCCACCCCGTCTATCACTATAGAACCCTCCTCTTCGCGGATCTTCGCGCCCATTAAAGAGAGATTGCTGACCATAGACTTTATCCTGTCGGTCTCTTTAACTTTAAGCTCGCCGGCGCCTTTTATTATTGTCCTCCCCGACGCGAGGCTTGCCAGGACAAATATAATAGGAAGCTCATCTATTATGCCCGGTATCGCGCCCTCATCGATAGATATCCCGCGGATATCGCCTGATTCGACTTCTATATCACCGACCGGCTCAAATAGATCCGACTTATTTGTCACTCTCACCTTCGCGCCCATCTTTGCAAGGACATCGAGTATCCCGGCGCGCGTGGGATTGATGCCTACCTTCTCTATCCGGATCTTCGATCCCTCCAAAAGGATAGCGCCCGCGATAAAAAAACTTGCGCTCGATATGTCGCCCGGCACTTCGAAGGACTTCGCGGAAAGTTCTTTATTCCCCGCTATTGAAACTTTGAGGCCGCTCACTTTTACTTCCGCTCCGAAATATTGCAGCATCCGTTCCGTGTGATCGCGAGACTTGAGCGCCTCTTCTACTATAGTAGTGCCGTCCGCGTAGAGGCCGGCAAAGAGCACGGCTGACTTCACCTGCGCGCTGGGTATCGGCATCTTGTAATGTATCGGTTTTACCTTGCCGCCTTTTATCCTGAGCGGCGGATGATCGCCCGCGGCGCCTTTTATATCGACGCCCATCATCGAGAGCGGCTCGATTATCCTCTTCATCGGCCGGACCGATAAGTACCTATCGGCCGTAAGGGTGGCGCTAAAATCCTGTCCCGCCAGGATGCCGGCCAATAAACGCATGCTCGTCCCGGAGCTGCCGAGATATATATCTTTACCCGGCGCCGAGAGGCCCCTTAAGCCGCTGCCTTCTATCGTCGCGGAATCGCCAACTTTTGCGATCCGGACGCCCATCTCTTTAAAAGCCCGGATGGTGCAATTGCAATCGTCGCAATCGAGGACGCCGCGGACCGTCGTCATGCCCCTGGCGAGCGAGCCGACCATCAAAGCCCTGTGAGAGATCGACTTATCGCCGGGAAGGATGATCCTCCCGGAAATGGCCTTAGCGGGTTTAAGTGTCATGGGTTCCATATGATTTATTCTATCAGGAACTTTTCAGTTTTTCTAGTAGAACTTTGATGTCCTCAGGCAGCTCCGTCGTGAATTTCATCGCCTTCTTTGTGACCGGATGGATAAACCCGAGCGACTTCGCGTGGAGCGCGGGCCTCGCAATGGCCTCGCTCTTAACGCCATATTTGACATCGCCCAGGATCGGGTGGCCTATATAGGAAAGGTGAACCCTTATCTGGTGCGTCCTCCCGGTCCCGAGAGTGACCTCAAGGACAGACGCGGACTTCAATCTTTCCAATACCCTGTATCTCGTCACCGCCTCTTTTGAGTGTTCAAAATTGACGGCCATCTTTTTTCTGTCGCGGGTACTCCTGCCGATGGGAAGGTCTATTATCCCGTTGTCGAGCTGGACGACGCCTTTGACGACCGCGACATAAACTCGCGAAGCCGTCTTATCTTTAAATTGGCCGGCAAGCTCCTGATGCGCCAGGTCGGTCTTCGCTACTACGAGAAGCCCCGAGACGTCCTTGTCGATCCTGTGGACTATGCCCGGCTTCATCACCCCGCCTATGCCCGATAAGTTCTTGCAATGCGAGAGGAGCGCGTTCACGAGCGTTCTGGACCTGGAGCCCGGCGCGGGATGCACGACCATGCCGGGCGGCTTGTTGACTACGAGCAGGTCGTCGTCCTCGTAAAGGATGTCGAGCTTTATATCTTCGGGTTTTATGCTGGACTCGACAGGCTCCGGGATGGAAACGTCTATCGATTCGCCTGATCGGAGTTTGTGACTATTCTTAGCGATGCTGTTATTTACACGGATGCGGCCATCGGCGATAAGCTTCTGCAGAAATACGCGGGAAAAAGCCTTTGGCATATTCTCGACCAGGAATTTGTCCAGCCTCTTCCCTTTGTCCTCAGGGGCTACTTCGAAACGGAAGGTCTCTTTTTCCATTCTTTCGCCTTCTTTAAGAACAGGGCCAGGGCTATGATGAATATCACGACGCTCAAAACTTGAGAGATCGTAAGAGCGAAAAATATCCTGGGGTTGTCCGACCTTAAAAATTCCACGATAAAACGTTTGAGCGAATAGAGGATGCAATAGCCGAGAGCTATCTCGCCTTCGAAACGGCGCCGGTCCTGCCAGATCCTTAAAATAACAAATATGAGGAATAACGCGCCGGCGGATATCAATTGGGACGGAAGGCGCAAAGTCTCGTCGCATGGAAACCTCACCGCTAAAGGAGTGCCTGCTTTCACCGCGATGCCGTAACAGCAGCCGTTAAGGAAACAGCCGATCCTGCCGAATCCTTGAGCCAGGGCCACGTACGGAACTATTAAGTCGGTGACTTGCCAGAAACTTATTTTATTGATCCAGAGGTAAAATATTAGAGTGATAAGCCCGGCCGCAAATCCTCCGTACCATACGAGCCCGCCCTTCGAAAGCATTACGATCTCTAAAGGATTGGCCTGATAGAACGAAAGGTTAAGTAATACATATAGGGCCCGCGCGCCTAAGATCCCGGAAAGGAGCAGAATGATCAATAAGTTTACCATCCTGTCGCGGTCGAGGCCGAATTTCGATGAGCGCCTGTAGATAAGGAAAGCGGCTACCGCGAATCCGATGGCGACCATAACGCCGTAGAAATATACGGTAAGCGGTCCGGCTTTAATTAAGATGGGATGCATAGTATAACGCCAGGATTACCGTGCCAACCGTTATGGCGGAATCGGCCACATTGAAGACCGGCCAGACGCGGAAATCGAAGAAATCTATCACATAGCCGTAGAGGATCCTGTCAAAAAGGTTCCCCAGAGCGCCTCCCAGTATCAGGCCGAGCGAGGCCGATATTACGAAGCCGACCTTACCCTTATGTCTTAAGGCGTACATAATTATAAGCGCGGCTATAACGGCCGAAACGATACCGAGCGTGGTGTTCTGGCCCTTGAAGAGCCCGAAGGCCGTCCCGTTATTGGCTATGAAGGTGAGGCGGAATATCCCGGGCAGTACCTCTATCGACTGCCCGAAAGCCATCTTCGCCAGCACAAGCCCCTTGACAAGCCTGTCGAGCAAAAAGACGAAGGACGCCGCCAGAAATATCATTTGCCCTCATTGGCCTTTTGACAATTTATGCACACTGCGGTGTAAGGAAGCACCTTCAGCCGCGTCTTCGGTATCGGCTTATTGCACTGCTGACAATTGCCATAGGTCCCGTCCTCCACCCGTTTCATCGCCTCGTCTATCGCATAGAGTATCTTCTGTTCGTCCGTGGCCCTGCCCAGCGAAAACTCCCTCTCGTAGTCGTCCGAGGCCATGTCCGCCATGTGGAACGAATATCCCGAGAGGTCACCTGATGCTTCCCTGGCCGACTTATTGAGCGTCGTCTCGGCTATGTGCGATAGTCCGCCGCCGACCTTCTCCCTCTCCTTCAGCAGGAGCTTTTTATAAATCTTAAGCTCTCTCTTCGGCATTTTCTTCAATTTCGGCTTAGTCTCTTTCTTCTTAGCGATCTTCTTTACCCGGACCCCGGACCCTGGACCCTGGACCCTCCTGATCTTTTTCGCCTTCTTCATCCTCTTCACTCTCTTCGCTTTCGCCATCTTTTATAACTCCTTCTTTGTTTTACCGGTCGATTCGACCGCTTTGACGCATCTTCCGCAAAGCGCCGGGTGGACCAAGTCCCGCCCGACATCTTCACTGTAATTCCAGCAGCGCTGGCATTTCGTCCCTTTGGCTTTTTCTATGCGGATCGCCACGGGCATGCTGATCCCCGATTCGCCCCTTTCGTCGGATGCGCTCTTTATCTCCACCTGTGAAACAATAAAGAGATACTTTAGCATATCCGCATACTCTTTAAGCACTTTCTTATAATCGCCGTCATCGGTCGAGAGGATGACCCTCGCTTCCAGGCCCGACCCTATCTCGCTGGACTGTCTCTTCTCTTCCAGCCGTTTCAATACCGCCTCTCTCAATCCTATAAGGCGCGCCCACTTCTGTCTTAAACCCTCCTCGAAAATATATTCGACGTCGCCCTGCGGCCACGGTTCGAGATGGATCGAATCGGCCTTCGACTTGCGCGGCACGTATCCCCACGCCTCGTCGGTAGTGATCGAGAGTATCGGGGCCATCACCTTCAACAGCCCCGTCAACAGTTCGTACATCGCCGTCTGGCCGCTCCTGCGCTCCCGCGAATCGTACTTGTGAGTGTACATCCTGTCCTTCAGTATATCCAGATATACGGACGATACTTCGTAGACGCAGAAGCCGTATACGTCCCTGTAAACTTTGTGGAATTGGAATGCGTCGTAGTTCCTCTCCGCCTCTTTTACCAAAGACGCCAGGCCCGAGAGGACCCATCTGTCGATCTCGAGCATGTCGCCGTAAGTCACGGCGTCCTTGAACGGGTCGAAATCGAAAAGATTGCTCAGCAGATATTTATATGTATTCCTGATCTTCCTGTAAGCGTCCGAAAGGCGGTCCAATATCTCGTCGGAAAGCCGGACGTCCTCGCTGTAATCGCTCGATGCGACCCACAACCGCAGGATGTCGGCGCCGTACTTCTTCATGACCTGTTCGGGTGTTATGACATTGCCCATCGACTTCGACATCTTCTTGCCGGCGCCGTCCACGACAAACCCGTGCGTAAGCACTTTTCTGTACGGCGCGGCGCCGTCGATGCCCATCGCCGTGATGAGCGCCGACTGGAACCATCCCCTGTGCTGGTCCGATCCTTCAAGATAGAGCTCGCACGGGTAGTCGAGGTCCTTATTTTTCTTCAAGACCGCCTGATGGCTCACGCCCGAATCGAACCAGACATCGATAATATCCGTCTCCTTGACGAAATCCTTGCTGCCGCACTTTTTGCATTTCACGCCGCCCGGCAGAAGCTCCGCTTCGGTCTTCACGAACCATATGTCCGAGCCATCCTTCTCGACAAGCGTTGCGACATGTTCTATGGCCCTGGGATTCAACAACACCTCTTTACAATTCTTGCAATAGAAAGCGATTATCGGAACGCCCCAGTATCTCTGTCTCGACAGGCACCAGTCGGGCCTGTTCTCGACCATGGACGCTATGCGTGACTCGCCTTGACCGGGTATCCATTTGACCTTAGACTTGATCGCGTTGAGCATCAGTTTACGCAGGCCCTTGTGGTCGATCTTCAGGAAATACTGCTCGGTGGCCCTGAATATTATCGCCCTTTTACAGCGCCAGCAGTGCGGATAAGAATGCTTCACCTCTTCGGCGTGAACAAGTTTACCCAAAGATTTCAGCCGCTCGATTATGGCAGGATTCGCTTTATAAACATCCATTCCGCTGAACTCCCCGGCGGTCTCGTCGAACTTTCCTCTGGAATTTACCGGCATTACGGTGGGAAGCTTATATTTTTTACCGGTTATGTAATCGTCCTGCCCGTGGCCCGGCGCCGTGTGGACGCAGCCAGTACCTTCTTCGGTTGAAACATATTCCGCCAACACTACCGTGGACTTCCGGTCGATGAACGGATGGCGCGCCTTGAGCCCTTCGAGATCTCGCCCCTTAAATGTCTTCACTATCCTGTAATCTTTCACGCCTATCTTTTCCATCGTAGGCTCGACGAGGTCCTTGGCCAGGATGTATTTTTCCCCTTGACCCCCAACCTTTACAAGCACGTAGTCAAAATCAGGATTTACGGCTATCGCAACGTTCGCGAGGAGCGTCCAAGGCGTGGTCGTCCATATAATAAAGGATGCCGGCTCGTCGTTATAAACAGATTCAAATTTGACATATATCGAAGGCGACGTCTTCTCTTCGTATTCTACTTCGGCCTCAGCGAGGGCGGTCTCACATGTAGCGCACCAGTTGACCGGCTTAAGGTCCTTATAGATATATCCTTTGTCGACAAGTTTTCCGAAAGACCTCACGATCTCGGCTTCGTATGACTTGGACAATGTCAGGTAAGAATTCTCCCAGTCCCCGAGTATGCCCAGCCGTTTAAACTCTTCCTTCTGTATCGCGACATATTTCATCGCATAATCATACGCCATCGACCTGAATTTAACCTGGTCGATGTCGTGCTTCGTCATCTTGAGCTCTTTGAACAGCTGATGTTCGACCGGAAGGCCGTGGCAATCCCATCCCGGGACATACGGAGAATCGAAACCCCTCATAGTCTTGTATCGTACTGTAATATCTTTCAGGATCTTGTTCAGCGCATGGCCCATATGGATCGAACCGTTCGCGTAAGGCGGGCCGTCGTGGAGGACGAACTTCGTCTTGCCTTTCAGCTTCTTCCGGATCCTGGCGTAAAGGTTCGAATCCTGCCATGCCTTGAGGATGGCCGGCTCCCTGTTAGGCAGGTCGGCCTTCATCGGAAAATCTGTCTTCGGTAGATTCAGTGTATTCTTATATTCCATCTTATTTTATATACTTTCCGATGATCAATTTTAACTTCTTCTTCGTAGCCGGAGGAATAACTTCTGGACGCGTTACTATGGAATCTTTAAGCGCTGTTGAGCAGCTGCATGAGCGCTCTTCTTCCAGCGCCGGGATCACGACCTTCAGTATGTTCTTTGACACATCAACGTTCTTCAGAAGATTCGATATTATCATGTCGACCGTCACGCTCTCTGATACCTCATCCATTCGCCAGCAGTCGTAGTCCGTTATGCACGCGAGCGTCGCGTAGCAAATTTCAGCCTCGCGGGCGAGTTTCGCCTCGCCGAGATTCGTCATGCCGATGATGTCCATGCCCCACGACCTGTAAAGCTTCGACTCCGCCTTGGTCGAGAATTGCGGCCCTTCCATGTTAACATACGTACCGCCTGAATGTATTTTAGCGCCGACTTTCCGGCCGGCCTCGGCGAGCGCTTTCGAAAGGCTCGCGCATACCGGGTCCGCAAAAGGTATGTGCGCGACGATGCCGTCGCCGAAGAACGTCATCACTCTTCCCTTATTGGTCCTGTCGACAAACTGGTCGGGGATCACTATCTCGAGGGGCTTGAGCTCCTCCTTTAAACTTCCGCAGGCCGATACCGATATGATCCGGGTAACGCCAAGCTTCTTCATGCCGTAGATATTGGCCCTGTAATTCAATTCGCTCGGAAGTATGCTGTGTCCCTTGCCGTGGCGCGCCAGGAATACGACATCCCTGCCTCCGAGGGAACCGGTCACGAAGTCGTCTGACGGCTCTCCGAAAGGCGTCCTGACGCTCACCTTCTTCACGTCCTTTATCCCGTCAATATGGTAGAACCCGCTTCCGCCTATTATCCCTATCTTCCCGCTCATAACACCTCTTATAATTTTGTGTAATGTTAATTGTGTAATGTGCAATGCTAGCCTACTCTTGCCGCAAGGCCGAACAATGTCCTCACCACGAAGAGTTTTAAGAACCATATGAATATAAGCGCAAATATCGGTGATATATCCAGCCCGATCGAAGATGCCGGCATGATCCTGCGGAACGGTGCCAGGAGCGGATCCGTCGTCTTGTAAAGGAATTGAACTATCGGGTTATACGGGTCCGGATTCACCCAGCTTATGAGCGCCCTTATTATGATGAGCCAGTTCATGATCGTCAGTATGTAATCGCAGATCGTCGCTACAGCGATTAACAGGTTGCCTATTGCGAACATTCCTTATCCTTTCGACAGCTCTTTCGAACGCCTATGCGCCGCTTTTACAGCGTCCTTTATTATCCTTTTTACTGCCTTCTTTTCGAATATCTTCAACGCGGCTTCCGTCGTCCCGCCTTTCGACGTGACTTTCTCTCGTAAATTTTCCGGATCCTCTTTAAGGGTTTCCAATAGCCTGGCGCTCCCGACAGCCGTCTTCACTACGAGCCTCTTCGCCGCTTCCGGCTCAAGGCCGAGCTCTACGGCCGCCTCGATCAGCGCCTCTATAAGATAGAAGAAATAAGCAGGCCCGCTTCCTGATATCGCGGTCACGGCGTCGACCAGCTTTTCGTCTACCTCCACGACATCGCCGATGCTTGAGAATATTTCCCGCGCCGTATCCATGTCATAGCTGGTGGCGGAACTGCCTTTACTTATACTGGTTATGGACTCGCCTACTAAAGCGCCCATGTTAGGCATGGCGCGGACGACCGGCATGTCGCTTCCGACGGTCTTTTCTATATATTTTGTCGTAATGCCTGCCGCTATCGATATCAGGAGCTTCTCGGTCGAAATGCCGCAGCATACTTCCTGCCTTAGCACGCTGTCGAAGTCTTGGGGTTTGACCGCCATGATAATGACGTCTGCAAATTTCACCACCGCGTTATTGTCTATCCCGACTATCATCTTGTATTTCGTCTGGATGTAGTCGCGCCTGGCGGCATCTGCCTCGCTCACCATTAAAGATGCGCTCTTCTCGACCATCGTGGATAGCCTGGCCAGAAGCGCCTCGCCCATGTTCCCGCAGCCTATAATTCCGATCTTCTTGTTTTTGATCATGTTTACCCGAATATCGCCCTGCCGATCCTCACCATGTTCGACCCTTCTTCGATAGCTATTTCGAAGTCGTTGGTCATTCCCATGGAGAGTGTTCGTAGTGCGTTCTGCGTAGTGCGTTCTGCGTTAACCTTATCCTTCAACTCTCTCAAAGCGCGAAAATAAGGCCTTACCGTTTCCGGATCGTCGACTTCAGGAGCTATAGTCATTAGCCCCTTTATAGTAATATTACGGTATAAAGATAATTCTTTAACAAGGCTTTCAGCTTCAGCCGGCTTTATACCGAACTTCGACTCTTCGCCGGATGTATTAACCTGGATAAGGATATCCTGCGCCTTACCTATCTTAGAGGCCTCCTTATCTATCTCTCTGGCGAGCCGAAGGCTGTCAACTGAATGGATGAGCGAAAATATCTTAACGGCATCCTTGGCCTTGTTAGTCTGCAGATGGCCTATCAGGTGCCACTCTGCCCTGTCGCCTATAACTGCGTATTTCCCCGACGCATCCTGGACCCTGTTCTCGCCCAGGATGGCCACGCCCAAGCTCAAGGCCTCGCCTATCTCTTCTACCGAGGCCATTTTGGTAACGCAGACCAATGCAACATCTTCAGGAGGCCGGCCGGACTTCTTGCAAGCGCTTACTATCTTTTGCCTTACAGATTCAATATTTTCAGCGATCATCCGGCTTAACTTTCAAATTTAACAGCATAAAATAGCACAAACGGTATGCAAAGTCAATCGATTTTGGGCGCATAAATTTTTCGGGTCCTGCCGCTCACTCGCCTAAATTTTTCGCCTCGTGAAGGCGGTTACTTTTGTGCACCGCTCTTTCAGCGGACGCAAATCGCATTAGGCATCACTACTGTCCAAATTAGGAAAATGCGAACTCTAGTTGCAATGTTTCTGGCGGTGCCT
>Ga0315293_10001521_pt1 | contig 22539 bp, 23 predicted proteins | sample YL17G13_20_MG_FD_203071 | JGI IMG/M metagenome (GOLD analysis project Ga0315293, IMG submission 203071) | Sediment microbial communities from Yellowstone Lake, YNP, Wyoming, USA - YL17G13_20 | ecosystem: Environmental > Aquatic > Freshwater > Lake > Sediment | place: USA: Wyoming | collected... | reverse complement strand
CCCATTACTTGCAAGAAGCGTGGGTAGATTTTGATTTGACGGTAAAGGAAGGGTTGAAAGAATTATCCATGGTATGCTCTATGGAGATGATTATTAAAGGCCAGGGTTCTTGCCATCGTATTCCCACGCCTCGTCAAACATCGGCTAAATTACTTCAAGCTGCCGCCGTGCGGTTACCTCGCGTTCTTCCTTATTTAGGGGCAAATGTAGTCAGTAGAAAAAAACTCCCGTCACGCCGCAAAAACCATTGAATTCAGATGGTTAGTTCCTACGGCCTATTCGCTTAAATATGGAACATCCGTTAATACACCGAGAATCATTATCTTTCGCATGGTAATCTTCTCCTCTCTTCCTGCTTAATCTTGTTTATCGATTTCAACGTAGTTTACTGCTCGCTCTCACTCATCACCTCCTTTGCCAATGATCAAATCTACAAATTATAATTAAAAATAATAAAGATAAACTCACAAATAAATAGGGTGAATCCTGTATTTTATGGTAAAAGATACAGAACTTACCTGACTACCCTTCTTTTGCCAGCTCAATTGCCTTCTCAAACGCCTTGTCCATATCGGGGAGGTGAGTCATTTCAGGAACCACCTGAATATATCTGACGATTCCTTTTCTATCCACGACGATGACTGACCTCGCAAAGAGCATGGGCCCCTCTGTCAAAAGCCCTGTGGAGCGAGCAAAATCACCTTGCTTATAATCTGATAAGTATTGAAGATTGGCCAGCTTTGCTTCTTTGGCAAAACGTTTTTGGGCAAAGGGCGTATCCCGGCTGATGACAATTCGTTTAACTTCTTTAGGAAGCATGTTCCCCTTCTCCCCCAGGTAATGGGTCTGCTCTTCGCAAACCGGAGTGTCAAGAGAAGGGACAATGCTAAGAAGGAGTACAGCGCCTCTCTCCTTGGACAAATCCACATTACTCATACTCATCGTATCCACCAACTCGACCGATGGCAGGGGCTTTCCCACTGCTACAGGTGATCCAAGAAGCTTGATGGGTTTCCCTCTAAAATTCACTTGTTCTCCTGGGATGGCAGATGCCATATCTACGGGAATTTTTGGCTGGGTGGATGCACAGCTGAAGACCAGAAATATAAGAGAAAACAAAAGAAACAAAATTTTTATTGAAACCATTTTAATCCCTCCTTTTAATTAAAAATTAATCATTCCCTGATTCGATTTCAATGATAAAATAGGGTAAAATAGTGAGACTGAGGCTGTCCCTATTTTTGACATGTGTCCCTAATTCTGGTGTTTTAAGGAGAAAAAGATGGAACAATTCCTTACTGTTAAAAAATATCCATATTTCATAGCAGGGATTTTGGTCTTTCTTGGATTATATCTGACAAGCCTTTACCATTACCTCCTCTTTCATAGCCTCGCTGAGATATTCTCTATCACTATTGCCTGTGGTATTTTTATGATCGCATGGAACTCACGCCAATTTATCGATAACAATTATCTACTTTTCATTGGCATCGCCTATCTGTTTGTCGCTGGTGTCGACCTCATTCACGCACTGGCCTACAAGGGCATGGGTGTATTTGAAGGGTATGAGACCAATTTGGCGACCCAGCTATGGATCGCAACCCGGTATATGGTAAGCCTTTCACTTCTAATCGCCCCCCTGTTATTCAGGCGAAAGTTGAAGACCAATCTCATTTTTTTCGGATATATAGTAGTTACTTCCATTTCATTGCTATCCATTTTCTACTGGAATATTTTCCCTGTCTGCTTCATTGAAGGTATGGGATTGACTCCATTTGAGAAGATCAGTGAATACATTATCACTTTGATTTTTTTGGCTTCTATTGTCCTGCTTTTTAAGAATCGTGGAGAGTTCGCCAGGAATGTTTTCCAATGGATAGTTTGGTCCATTATCATGGCCATTGCCTGTGAGCTTGCTTTCACATTTTACATTCACGCCTATGGCTTTTCTAACATGGTCGGTCACTTTTTTGAGATTTTATCATTCTATTTCATCTACAAAGCCATTATCGAGACAGGCCTCACAAAGCCTCACGATCTTCTTTTCAGAAATTTAAAGCAAACCGAAGTTTTATTGCGGGAGGAGAAAAATAAAATACAAGGCTATCTTGATATTGCAGGGGTTGTACTTGTAGCGATTGATAGTGATCAAAAGGTCACCCTTATAAATAAAAAGGGGGGTGAAACCTTGGGATATGACGAAACTGAGATTATTGGCAAAAACTGGTTTGACACATTTATTCCGGAAAGAGATAGGGGTGAGGTGAAAACAGGCTTTAAAAAGCTAATGGACGGAGAAGTTGAACCGATTGAATATTTTGAAAATCCAATTTTGACCAGAAGCGGTGAAGAGAGAATTATGGCATGGCATAACTCCGTATTGAGAGATAAGAAAAATAATATAATCAGCATATTAAGTTCGGGAGAGGATATTACCGAGCGAAAGAAAATGGAGAAGTCCCTCGCCCAGCTTGCATCCTATCCTGAACTGAACCCGAATCCTGTTGTTGAGGTCGATTTAACCGGATATGTCTCTTACTTCAATTCGGCAGCCAAACAGTTGTTCCCCGATCTGCCATCTATGGAAATCATACATCCATGGCTTGAAGGCTTCGAATCGCTCGCTATGATGCTTCAAAAAGACCCTCAAACTTTCCATACCCGTGAGATGAAGATCGGTGACGTATGGTATGAACAGACAATTCACTGCGTTTCAGAAGGCAAGCGGCTACGGATCTATGGCCTTGACATCACTGAGCGTAAGGAGGCAGAGGGGGCATTGAAAAATGCCCTGGAGGGATCCAAACAACGAGGGGCCGAAATTTCAGCACTCTTGGAAGGTTCACGTGCAGTTTTGGAATACCATGAATTCAAGGATTCAGCACAATCCATATTCGATTCCTGCAAAAATCTCATAGGAGCGACTGCCGGATATATTGCTCTATTGAGTAAAGATGGGGCGGAAAATGAAGTCTTATTCTTAGACTCGGGGGGATTGTCCTGCACGGTTGATCCATCGCTTCCCATGCCTATTCGAGGGTTGCGCGAAGAAGCATACCGTACGGGCAAGACAGTTTTCCACAATGACTTCTCAAAAAGTGAATACGTGAAATTCATGCCGAAAGGCCATGCAGATCTCCACAATGTCTTATTCGCTCCACTGGTGATCAAGGAGAAAGTTACCGGCCTAATCGGTCTTGCTAACAAAACGAACGGTTTCACTGAAAATGATGCCCGAATGGCATCGGCCTTCGGCGAGTTTGCCGCAGTGGCCTTACAAAACAGCAGGACATTGGAAGCGCTGGAGAACAGTGAGGAACGCTACCGCACCGTCGCGCAAACTGCAAATGACGCTATTATCTCTGTGGATGGCCATGGGCACATCATTTTCTGGAATAATTCAGCTGAATTGACCTTTGGTTATTCCTTCGATGAAGTCGTGGGGAGACCGCTTACCTTCATCATGCCCGAACGATTCTGCGAATCTCATCAAGAGGCAATGAGCCGGGTTATTTCAACAGGTAAATCAAACATCGTCGGGAAAACGGTTGAAATGGTTGGGCTTAGAAAAGACGGCCATGAATTCCCAATAGAGCTTTCATTAGCTAACTGGAAGATCAGAGAGGAAATTTTCTTCACCGGAATCATCCGCGACATCACCCAGCGTAAGCAGGCTGGAGACGTACTGAGGCAGAAAACCCATGAACTCGGTGAGCGAGTCAAGGAACTGAATAGTCTATATGCTTTTTCTAAACTTATTGAAAAGCCTGACATTCGCTTGCCGGAGATATTTCAAGGGTTGGTGGACATTATTCCTTCCGGATGGCAATATCCTGAAATGACCTGTGCGCGCCTTGTTCTTGAAGATCAAATTTTCAAGACTGCCAATTTTATGGAAACCATTTGGAAACAGAGCAGTCCCATTTTGGTGGACGGGAGGCATATAGGTGATTTGGAGGTTTATTACCTCGAGGGAAAGCCGGAATTTGAAGAGGGTCCTTTTCTGAAGGATGAGCGGAACCTCATCGACGCTCTCGCCGGTCGACTGGGGAAAACCATTAAGCGCATATGGGCAGAGGAGGCGCTGCAAAAAGCCCATGACGAGCTCGAACAGCGGGTGAAAGAGCGTACGGCTCAGTTGATGAGAGCAAATGAGCAACTGAACCAGGAAATGGAAGAACATAAACAGGTTGAGGAAGAGAAAGTTCGCCAGCATCGACGCCTCGAGGCTTTGTGGAAAATCACCCGCAATATTGATGCTGACTACAAGACCTTGTACGACATGGTCCTGGTCGAAATCATTGAAATGACCCAAAGTCGCTACGGTTTCTATGGTTTCATCAATGAAGATGAAAGTGTGATGACCATTCATTCTTGGTCAAAGGAAGCTATGGAGAGCTGCAAGATTAGTGACAAGCCAATTGAGTTTCCCATCGTCAAAGCCGGACTATGGGGCGAAGCGGTGCGCAAAAGGAAGATTTCAATCGTTAATGACTATAAGGGAGACCATCCCGGTAAAAAAGGGATCCCCGAAGGTCATGTTTCACTTACCAGGGTTCTGACAGTTCCTGTTTTCAGCCATGGGCGCATCATCGCACTGGCAACCATCAGTGATAAGCCAACCGATTACACTGAGGAGGATGCTGAGCAGATAAATGCTTTTATGACTCACTTGCAGGTCATTCTGGAGAGGAGGCAAGCCGAGGAGGCACTGCGGGAATCAGAAAACCGACTCCGTTCCCTCTCTTCTCAGCTCCTAACCGTCCAGGAAAATGAAAGAAAACGGATTGCCATGGAACTCCATGATGGAATTGGACAATTGTTGACCGCTATCAAATTCAAAGTAGAGAATGTTCTCCAAGAAAAGGGTAAAGCCAGAGCTAACGAAAAATCATTAGAAGCTATCATTCCAATGGTTAAAGAAAGCGTTGAAGAAATCCGAAGGATTCAGATGGATTTGCGTCCTTCTGTCCTCGATGACCTGGGCATCCTGGCGACCATCGGATGGTTTACCAGGGAATTCCAAAAAGTCTATTCGCATATTTCTATCGAAAAAGAGATTCATCTACTGGAAGACCAAGTCCCCGATCCTTTGAAAATTGTTCTTTTCAGGGTTATCCAGGAGGCCATGAACAATATCGCCAAGTACAGCAAAGCAGATCTTGTCCATCTTTCCTTGCAGAAAACCGATGGCACGATAGAATTGGCTATTCAGGATAACGGTCAGGGATTTAATTTAATGGAGGTACTCTCTGTAGAGGGCTCCAAACGAGGATTGGGTCTCACCAGCATGCGAGAGAGGACCGAACTTTCAGGTGGGTCTTTTGTGGTTGAATCTACCAGAGGACGGGGAACTGTGATTCGGGCGTTATGGCCCACGGGTTAATTCATTCTTGAGTTACTAGACCTTTTCCTATCGCAAAGGCGGTCAGTGCCTGGATGCTATGAAGGTCCAATTTCTCCATCAGGTTGGCTCGGTGTTTTTCAACGGTCTTTGGGCTGATACAAAGGTCCTCTGCAATTTCTTTGTTCTTGTATCCTTCCGCAATCAGCTTTAGAATTTCTCGCTCCCGCTGGGTTAAAGTCTCCCAGGTGGTATGGGTCCTTAGAGTTTTTTTCCCTTCCAGGTATCCCTCTAACACCTTATCCGAAATTCCAGGGCTGATATAGCGTTTCCCTCCTAAAACATGCTTCACCGCCATCAGCAGTTCGGCATGGGTTGAATCCTTCAAGAGATATCCATCCGCTCCAGCCTGAAGCGTCGCAAGGATGTATTCCTCAGCCTTGTGAACGGTCAAGACCAGAACCTTCGTCTCCGGGGACTGCCTCTTAATCTCCTTGATGGCCTCCATACCGTTCATCCTTGGCATGGAGAGATCTGTTAGGATGAGGTCCGGTTTGAATTTCTCAACACACCCAATGGCTTCTCGGCCGTCTTTAGCTTCTCCCACAATTTCGAATTCTGGGCTCGAAGATAACAAGGATCGCAATCCTTCTCTAAGGATCGTATGGTCTTCAGCGATAACGATTCGAGACTTTTTATTCATAATACAGCCCTACCCTTCCCAAATCACTGGAAAATACATTAAAAGATCTGATCAAATACAGTGTACACCCCATTTATCATTTTGTTCATTATTAGTAAAGTAAAATATGTGAACTTTTTTAAGAGAGGAAAGGTACATGTTCAGGACATTAATCATAGAGGATAGCGCTTTTTATCGACAATTATTAAAAGAAGCCTTGTATTCTCGATTTCCATCCATGGAACTTTTTGAGGCTGCCGATGAAGGGGAGGCTTTACAAAGAATCGAAGGTTGCCTCCCTGATCTCATCTTTATGGATATCAAATTGCCTGGGGAAAGCGGCCTTGAATTAACCAAAAAAATAAAAACCCGATATCCCAACATCACCATCGTCATTCTTACTGCTTACGATATTCCAGAATATCGAGAGGCGGCGGTTCAAGCAAAAGCCAATTTTTTTCTCTCAAAGGGTTCGGCCTCCAAAGAAAATATTCTGACATTGGTCGAATCCATTTTATCGGAACAGCGCAATGATAGCGGTGACCCAAAAAGTAAAAATCCATAGGTGGTTAAGGGGACCTCAATTTAAAATACATTGTTTCTCTTTTTGAAATACAAGATTCACCCGATTTACTTTTTACACCATTTTTCATACTAATTTATTAATCCTTTTAGAATTCGACCTCTTCTATTGAGTCGAAATATGGAGTCAAAAATGGAAACTTACCAAATCATACTGGCGGATAAGAATCCACAAAGCCTTCATAATGGACGAAAGAATTCCCAATCAGAATCCCAAAAACCTACCCTCGACGAGAATATTCTGAATATGCTGAGGATCATGTCGCACGACATCCGTGGATCCATCGTTTCAATATCCGCAACCCTGAAGCTGCTGAGCCGTGGTTATTATGGAAAAATGGATGAGAGGGTGGCGGATAATCTGAAAGACCTCCTTTCAAAGACCATCGGCTTAATTGGCCTCACCGAAGAATACCTGGGCCGAACTTTTTCAGTCAATGACGATTTAGAGACTTTGGCCGAGACATGGGATTTGAGGCGGGACATTATCAACCCAGTCTTGGAAGAACTTGATGCAGAGATAAAGGCCCGAGAGATCCAGATCGAAAACGGTCTGAGCACTATTTCTATTAATCCAATTCTCATTAAGGGAAACAAGATCTGGTTGAAGATCGTTTTCAGGAATCTTCTTAAAAACGCCATGAAGTATGGTGATAAGGGTGGCACGATCACCACTGGTTTTGAAAATCATGGTTCATACGGTCGGTTTAATGTCTTTAACAGCGGAAAGCCCATCCCAGAGGAATACCGGGACAAACTTTTTACAAAGTTTATGCGCCTTGGAAATAACGGGTATGCAAAATAGAGGGTGGATGGCATGGGTTTAGGTCTATATCTTATCAAAACGATTATACAGAAACACGGTGGTGAAATGTGGTATGAGGCCAGAGAAGATGGCTCAAACTTTGTTTTCACTCTCCCCACTGGTGATTCTCCACTCGGAGTTCGGAGTGTTTAGTCCGGAGTTTGGATTAAACCTTTACTCCGAATCCCTAACTCTCAACTTCGATCTAATTAAAAGGAGGGATGGCTATGGGAAAAATGCTTGTATGGGAAACAAAGATGGATGTGGCCTTAGCTCGGGCTAAGGCGGAGAATAAACACATTTTGTTCGATTTCTTTAACCCTGGTTGAATTGGCTGTAACCAGATGGATGCAGTTACGTATCCAAATGATAAGGTCATCGAGTTCATTCAAAAAAACTTGATCCCTTTGCGCGTAGCATTTGATGCCAAACCCTTGTCCACTAATTTTAACATCAAATGGACCCCTACGCTGATCGTACTGGATGAGAATGGCAAGGAACATCACCGGACAGTTGGTTTTTTTCAGCCTGAGGAGTTGATCCCCTCCCTACTGCTGGGCATCGCGAAGAGCCATTTCAACGGGGAACGATTTAATGAAGCACTCTCGGTTTTGGATAAAATTATTGCGGAATATCCAAAAAGTGATTCCGCTCCTGAAGCTGTCTATCTAAGAGGGGTCTGCAAATATAAAAGCACTCATAAACCTCAACCTCTTAAGGAGGCTTACGAACAGCTTCAAGCCAATTACTCTTCGAGCGAATGGACCAAAAGGGCCTATCCCTATCGTCTATTATAGATTTCAGAGAAAGGATCTATGAAAGTAGATTTAAAGAATTGAGGTGATGATGATCATGTGCTGTCCCTATCCCGTTCATCATGGAATATTTAAAAAACCCCGTATGAAGCTTCTTATAAGAACGCCCCATGAGGAAGACCGTATCAGAGTGGATTTCTTTAACTCCTTCCAAAAGGAAAATCTTCTCGCCAACCATCAAGGTTGGACCAAAAGGGGTAAGTCTGTTCCATGGGAATCTTCTAATTATTGAATAAATGATTCACGGACTCACTTGAAGAGGGGGAGGTTTATATGAAATGCAACCGTTGTCTTAGGAATATGGCCTATGAAAAATTCTACGGCGCCCAAGAGGCTTTCTGGGGATGGAGATGCATCTATTGTGGGGAGATTATCGATCAGGTGATCCTGGAGAATCGGTCGAGGTTAAGGAGACCGTAATCATCTTGTGATATGAGTCCCGAAGAAATCTATTAAGGGTTTATCTCCATACGCTCATTATCTCTCAATCAGACGAGAAAGGAGTCCATCATGACTTATACTGCCAAAGATTACAATCGACTTTTAGGAATGGAGGGGTTTAGTGACACCCTCCTCAAAAATCATTTCACCCTCTATCAGGGTTATGTGACCAATACGAATAAACTTATCGAAACCCTTGGCCAAATCACCAGAGAAGGAAAGACTGCTTCTCCCGAATTTGCCGAACTGAAGAGAAGGTTCGGATGGGAATTTAACGGGATGAGACTCCATGAGTATTATTTCGAAAATCTCGGTGGCAAAGGGGACCTCGAAAAGGAGGGCAAATTATTTAAAAAGATCCCCGAAGATTTCGGAAGTTACGAAGCCTGGGAAAAGGAATTTAAGGGAACAGGAACGATGCGAGGGATTGGCTGGGCCATTCTCTACCAGGATAACCTTACAAGAAAACTCTTTAATTTCTGGATCAATGAACATGACGGCGGACACCCTGCCGGGTGTGCACCCATCTTGATTTTGGATATATTTGAACATGCCTTTATGATCGACTACGGCTTAAAAAGGATCGACTACATTGAAGCCTTTTTTAAAAACATCAACTGGAAGACCGCAGAAGGAAGATTCAAATAATAAAAATTTCGAAATGCCTCCCCGAAATGGGCAGGGGAGGCAAGCACAAAAGGAGGACGATGAACCATCTCCCAAGAGCTCCGCTCACCCCACGCATACTCATAAAACAACACCTTCGCCATCATCTTAGGATGATAAGCCGAACTCCCTAAATCTGAATACCGATCACAAAGCCCCCGAAGATCAAGCTCATTGCGGTTTTCATCCCATCATTTTGGGACAGCCTCAGTGTCCCTATTCTTTTATTTCGGAGAAAAATTTTTCCTACATAGTCACCCTACTCAAAAATACCGTATTCCCTTCAAAGAAATGGGGGGTTCACCTTATTTATTTCGGAAACCGAATTTTGTATTGTGAAAGAAAATAAAATTTTAACTGCCACAAAAAATGGAAAAGAATTTGAAGGAGATAATTTCAACAAGGATGGATTTTATGAAAAACATTATTAATCGTGTTGGTCAGCTTGAAGACATGGGGGGGCAAGCGTCGCTGGCCAATGGGCGGGGGAGAGGAGGTGACAGGACAAAGTTTGAATTTACTATCGAAAGAGGCGGAAGTGTAGTTCGCATGAAGCATGAATTATGACATCACCCCCACCCTAACCCTCCCCCCTTGAGGGGGAGGGGTGGGTGGGGGGTACTCAAGAATTCAAAAGGAGGAACAAAAATGAATAAGCGAAAATTCTTAGTCTTTATGAGTATGGTATTGGCAGTGGTCGTCCTTTCCTGGGGAATTGACCAGGGCTGGGCGCAATCACCGAAAAGCAACAAGGAACTGAAGTTTAAGGGAAAAGTAACACCTGCCGAGAGGAAAGCGGCCGCAGCCCGTGCCACAGCCCTCGGTCTTCAACCGGGTGTAGCCGCACTCGCTGCCCAGGCACCCGACCCGGGCGGGGTACCACATTATTTTGGGCCTTACGGTAACTGGGCTTACAGCCCGCTTCCCAGGGGTCCTGTCGCTGTCGTCACCTTGACGAGCGGAGGCACCGGGTATACCGCTCCTATTGTCACCATCGACGATGTTTATGGGACAGGCTCAGGCGCCGGTACTGCTACAGCAACAGTAGTAGGCGGTGTCATTACAGCCATCACCGGGGGCTTAGGCGGCACTGGGTATAGCGCTCCCATTGTCACCATCACGGATGCTACAGGCATAGACGCCACAGCTACGGCAACAATTGGAGGTCCCTTCGACGTTGGGAGCGGGATCCGCAAGTTCCTCGACAAAGTGCCGGGTCTGACACCTGCCGGCGCAAACACCCTCTTACAGGCTCACGGTGACGGACAGTACATCCCGGTTGCTGTTGCCGATACTACGACCTACGCACTCCCTGCTTTCCCGGACTCCGACTACTACGAAATCGCCCTGGTCGAGTATAACGAGAAGATGCACTCTGACCTGCCAACGACCAGACTTCGGGGCTATGTGCAACTGGAGACGCCGGCGGTACTGGCGGCAATGGCCGCTCACGTTCCACCACTTACCAGTAAGCACGTTAACGTGGGCAGTGGGCATTTTGCTGTCGATAATCCTCATTTCCTGGGGCCTGTCATTGTCGCCGCGCGCGATAAGCCGGTTCGCCTCAAGTTCTACAACCTCCTTCCCACCGGCGCCGGTGGAAACCTCTTCCTGCCGGTGGACACCACCGTTATGGGGTCCGGGGAAGGCTTTGTGATGGGTGAAATGTACACACAGAACCGCGCCACCGTCCACCTCCATGGCAACAACACCGTCTGGATCAGCGACGGGACGACCCACCAGTGGATTACTCCGGCCGGAGAAACCACCACCTCCTATCCCAAGGGCGTCAGCGTGTTCAACGTCCCCGACATGCCGAATCCCGGCAAACCCATTGGACCGTTGAATGGTAATGATCTCGGTGCGGGAGAGATGACCTTCTACTACACCAACGCGCAGAGCGCCAGGTTGATGTTCTACCACGACCATGCCATGGGAATCACGCGTCTCAATGTCTATGCCGGCGAGGCCGCGGGCTACGTGATAACCGACCAGGTCGAGCAGGATATGATCGGCGGCACCAATGTATCCGGTGTCAACATCCCCGGCAGCTCCACCCCGTTTGCCAAGGTACTTCCCGATATCGGGATTCCTCTGGTCATCCTGGACAGGACCTTCGTGGATGCGACCACCATCGCCGCGCAGGATCCTACCTGGAATTGGGGAACGACCCCCCCGAACCCAAACACCGGCGACCTCTGGTACCCCCATGTCTACATGTCGGCCCAGAATCCGTGGGACGTTACCGGCACGAATGCCTTCGGCCGCTGGCACTATGGTCCCTGGTTCATTCAGCCGACCCCCGTGTGCGACACCAATGGCCTCCCTGTGGGGTGCATCGAGGTAGGACCCGTTCCGAACCCTTACTGTCTCCCGCAGCCGCCGACGACTTGCATCGTGAACGGCACCACCAACCCGGATGCATACGACTGCAGCTTAGCACCCTGGGAGCCGCCGTGCATGCCGGGGATTCCTAACCCCTCCATGCCGGGCGAGGCCTTCATGGACACACCCGTCGTCAACGGCACCGTCTACCCATACCTGGAGGTGGAGCCAAAGGCTTACCGGTTCCGCATCCTGAACGCCGGCGATGACCGTTTTTTGAACCTGCAGCTCTATGTAGCAGCCGACAAGACTACTCCGACGACGCCCGGCACCATCGGCACCGTGTTGTGCGACGGGCTATCCGGCGTACCGGTTGCCAACTGCACCGAAGTCAAGATGGTCCCGGTCAGTGTGGCGCCCGCGAACCAATATGCGGACTGGCCGAGCGGCATTCCCGATCCGGCAACGAAAGGACCGGACTGGATTCAGATCGGCACCGAAGGCGGCTTCATGCCGAAGCCTGTTGTGGTACCCAGCCAACCGATCGGCTGGAACCTCAATCCAACAACATTCAATTTCGGCGTCGTCAATCAGCACTCGCTTCTCCTGGGAACAGCGGAGCGGGCAGATGTCGTGGTTGACTTCTCCGCCTATGCAGGCAAAACACTCATTCTCTATAACGATGCTCCTGCGGCTTTCCCGGCGGGCGTCCCAACCTATGACTACTTCACGGGCGTCGCGGACCAGATGGATGTCGGAGGCGCGCCTACTACACAGCCCGGCTACGGTCCTAACACCCGCACCATCATGCAGATCCGGGTAAACTTACCTTTAGGGACACCGACAACTGACGTTACTCTCGCGAATCTCAACGCGGTGTTTGCCAAGGGCGCAGCCAAGAGGGGCGTCTTCGAGGTATCCCAGGACCCGATCATCATTCCGCAGAAAGTTTACGAATCGGCTTACAACGTGACGAATTTCCCATCGGCCTCTGCCAGCCAATACGTGCAGATCGCCGATACACAGAAGACCTTCCAGCCTATCAACGAAGCCGGGGTTCTTCAGCCTGCTGTCACGATACCGCTGGAGATGAAGGCGATGCATGACGAGATGGGTGGTGTGTACGACACCCTGTTTGGACGGATGAGCGGGATGCTGGGACTCGCCAGCCTGACCTCGCCAGTCCATACCTTAATACCCTACGGCTATTCAAGCCCGCCCGTCGATATCATCAAAGGCTCGGTATCCGGGAGTCAAATCGGCTTGCTTCCCGATGGCACTCAGATCTGGAGAATCTTCCACAACGGCGTGGATAGCCACACCATCCATACCCACCTGTTCACTTCTCAGCTCATCAACCGCACTGGCCAAGACGGGATTATGCTGCCGCCAGACCCTACCGAGTTGGGCTGGAAAGACACCTTCAGGATCAACCCGCTGGAGGTCACGTGGCTCGCAATGAGACCGATCATTCCCACCCCCGCGCAGCTCCCATTCGTGGTACCCAACAGCATCCGTCTGATTGACCCGACGATGCCTGAGGGCGCCGTGCTAATCCCACCACCACCAGCAGGATGGTTCGATCCGCAGGGAAACCCGATCACGCAGATCCTCAACCACTACGTCAACTTTGGTTGGGAGTACGTGTGGCACTGCCACATTCTCGCACATGAAGAGATGGATATGATGCACTCGCTTGCGTTTGCAGTTCCGCCAGCGACGACGCCTTCCCCCCTCTCTGCCGTGGTTCTTGGTAACGGTAATAACCGGCGCGTGGTTTTGACCTGGACAGACGTCGTGAATGCGACCAACTTCACGGTCCAGAGGGCAACCAATGTCAGCTTCACAAATGGACTGGTGACCGTGCCGCTTGGAAAGGTGACCACGTACACCGATCCCATCGGGAACACGAACCAGACATTCTACTACAGGGTATTTGCCTCCAACACGGTCGGCGACACTGCAGTGTACACCGCGTCGGTCGGCTTCCCCACCATGACCCTCAACTCCGGATTCTCCAACACGGCCGCATATCCTCTAAATGCTCCTCTCACCCCACCGGCGGCGCCCTCTAACGTGAATGCAACGGCCGTGAGGCAGGGCAACAATGCCAGGGTAACACTGACCTGGACGGACAATGCCAACAACGAGAGCGGCTTCGAGATCCAACGCGCCACCAATCCATTGTTCAATCCCGTCCAGAACACCAGCACCGTTGGGGCCAACACCACCACAACAACACAAACCGTGGCACGTCTAACAAACTTCTATTACCGGATTCGGGCGGTGAACAGCGCGAATCCATCGGCGTGGGTGAATGCAACTCCATTCCCCATAATCACACCGTAAATTAGTAAAACCCTGTTATTCGGGGAGGGAGAAATCCCTCCCCGCTTTTTTTCCCCGTCCCTTTCTCCCAATATTACTTACGGTGAGCGGGGGGCGGGCCGCGACATCGAACCGAATGCGACGCTGATCTTTGAGGTAGAGCTCCTCGCCATTAAGTGATTTTGAGCATTTTGATATGGTTTATCTTGGTTGGAGTTTTTGCAACAAGCCACAAGGGCTTCATTTAGATAGAAAGGAGGTAATATGCTAACTCGAATCGTGGTCGTCGTATTGGTATGGCTTCTGGTGCCAGCCCACTCGTTGTATGCGCCCGCCCTCGGCGCTTCGAATAAGCCCGTCCCGTTACCGGTGTTCCTGAGCCAGGAGGACCTGCGTGGGAGCATGCAGGGTCAGGCAGGGATAGTACTGGATCTCAACGGTGACGGCAATGAGGATCTGGTGATCGGGGCTCCCTACGCCCAACGCAAAGGTACGACCGGAGCCTTGCTCTTCTATCTTTCCAATTCCAGAGGATTCCCCGCTCGTCCCTCCACCCTTTTGGAAGGAGACGGCAATCTCGGGTGGAGTCTAGTCGCCCTGGGCAATGTGGACGGCGACGGGAAGAGCTATTTTGCCGCCGGGGCCTTCAGTGGCAGTGCCGAGGATGTGTCCCTCTCTGGGACAGTGACCATCTTTAAGGGCGGTGATAAGCCCTGGAAGGTGACTGTCCTGTCGGGCGAAAACGCTATGGACAAGTTCGGCTACGCCCTGGCATCGGGCGACTTGAACGGCGACGGGTACCCTGACCTTATCGTCGGCGCCCCCTTCCATTCGCCCAGCCCTGCCCTTTACCAGCGGGGAGCGGTGTACGTCTACTTCGGGCCCAACTACGATGCGGCGAGCCACGTCAAGATCCCCGCCACCGCAACGAACGGGGGTATCGGTTTTTCCCTGGCAGTGGGTGACATCAACGGCGACGGCGTGGACGACCTGCTCCTGCAGGCCAGCGGCAAGGTGATCGGCTTCTATGGCGCCAAAAGCTCCTTCCCAGCGTCCCCCACGCCGGACGTGGTCTTCAGCAGCGCGGACGCGGGCTTCGGCCGATCCATCGCGGTACTATGGGACTTGGATGGCGACAACTTCAGGGACCTGGCAGTGGGGGCTGACCAGGCAACTATCGATGATACCATCGACTCCGGTCGCCTCTTCATCCTCAGGGGCGGTACCGGGAAGAGAATAGTCAACGCGGATGCCGCTTCCCCCAACCTCCTGGCCAGAATCGATGGGGAGCCCAATTGCGGGCGTTTTGCTTCGGCGATCCTACCGGTGGGGGACCTGGACGGCGACGGCACCCCGGGCCTGGCGGTAAGCGCTGTGCATGGCGACGGGAACCCCTGGCCTATGACGGGCAAGATATTCCTATTCAGCGATAGTTCCCTGACTCAAGGGGCCACCATTACTTCGGCGAGGGCCATTCAGGGGGAAGCCCGGGACATGCACCTGGGTACCTTCCTGGCCTTGGTCGCCAAGAGAGGACAGTTGGCAGGGGGAGCCCCCACTGAAAATGCAAACACTGGCAGGGTCTGGTTCTTCGACCTGCGCTGAACTCGCCATGAGAATCCACAAATGAAAAGAAAGGAGAGACCTCAATGGAAAAGTTTGTGACCGTATGCCTTGTAGCTTTCTTTGTTTCGGGCCTAGCGATGGTGTATAACGAGAGCAACTTCTCTGCCCTCGGCAGGATGTATCAGCCCCCACCGGAAGGGCACGCCGTCGGCAAGGATAACGACCCGGAGCACGGCATGCACCATGCTGGCGAAAACTGTGCCCGGTGTCACTGCATGGGGGGAAGGGCCGAGGCCTACGCCTGGACCATGGCGGGCACCCTCTACGCGGACCGTTCCGGCCGCTCTATCCTCAAGGGTGGTGAAATCATCCTTCAGGACCGGGAGGGTAACGTCATCAGCATGACCAGCAACGAGGCCGGGAACTTCTGGACCACCGCCCCCATCGCCAGCAACCCCTACACCGTGGTCAGCCACGGCGGCCCGCCCGAGCCGCTGTATGTCCTGGACTCCCAGGGAAACCTCTTGCAACCGGCCGATCCCACCGATCCCCGGACTTGGCTCTACAAGGCTTGGGTGCGCAAAGGTTTTTCCGTCCGACCCATGCTGACTATCGCACCAGCCGCTGGTGCCACGGGCATGAGCATGACATGTAGCATGCACCATGGCGCCATGGGATCGCGGGGCGCCCTGTGGGTTTCCCCGGCCCCCACGCTGCCTTCCTATCCGGACTCAGGCCTGAGCTATCGCAAGCACATCTACCCCATCCTGCGGAGCAAGTGCTCGCCCTGCCATATCCCCGGCAGCACGATGACCCGCCAAGTTACCAAGGCCGATATCGACACCCCCTCCACCTCCTTTGACTTCAGCAACGGCCTGGACCTCATGACCTATGAGGGATCGACGGTGGGCAGTGTCGTCAAGGACGGGGTCTCCAGCGCGGTGGATACTGCCAACCCTGAACAGAGCCTCATCCTGCAAAAGACCCTTCCCGGGAAAGTGCACGCCGGGGGAGCCTTCTGGAACAACCGCGCCCCCGATTACATCGCCATCCAGCAGTGGGTTAAAGAAGGGGCCCTGAAAAATTAGCCCTTAACAAAGGGCCGAAAAGATAGCAGGGGACGGAGTGGATTTAAATAGGGACTTAGTAGGGACTTAGGGGACATTGTTGAAAACTGACACTTTACAATGAATGGCAGTCTATAATTATTTCGATTCGAAAGTGAACAAACGTCGATGGAGGTGGTACTAAGGATAGAAACGGAATACCCAAGCTAAGAGAAAGGGAATTAGAAATAATGTCATTCAAAATATTTTGTCCTCAATATTCTGCTTTGCTTTGTCGTTCTCATGGTCGCGATTAAAAATTATGAGGTATGGAATCACCCTGTAGAATTGATCCCAGAGAAAGAAGCGGCTAAAAAATCAGAGATAAAAACTGAGGACCCGCCGATGATGGCTGCCTTAAAAGAACCTATGCCAATCGGTTCCTATATTTTGATTTCCGAAAAGAATATCTTTAGCCCTGAAAGGAAAGACTTTCCCATCACTCCCCTTGAAAAACTAAAACGAATGTGCGTCCCCAGGTGATCCTCTATGGGGTAACGATTGCCGGAGATTTCCAGGCAGCCTCCCTCGTCAATCCAGGCAGACCCCTTAAGAAAGGTGAAAGGGAAACTATGACCGTTAAAATTGGGGAAAAAATCGGAGAATATAAGCTGGCAAAGATCCAGCCGGATCGTATCACTATGGAATCGAATGGAGACTCCCTTGAAGTCCTCCTATATGATTCAAGGAACCCAAAGAAAAGAATGGAGGTGAAAGCAGAAGTGAAGCCTGCCACGGTCACCAGTCCTCAACCAAGTCCTCAACCTACTCCAGTTCCCTCTCCGGGACAAGAGCCAAAGCCCCCCGCCCCTCAAGAATCGGCTGAAAAACAAAGAGAACCAGTCCAACGACAGGTCGCAATGCCTCCACCTACGACGGCTCCCTGGAGACCAAACTGGCCTTTCCCTGCCTTCCGAAGAGGCCCAAGGCCGGTTTACCCGACCCCAGGAACTCCCGCACCATCTCCAGGCCTGCCAACACAAGGAAACGCAGAAAAGTGAAAAAAGACGGATTGCTATTGAGAGATGTTGTAGCTGAACAAGCATTTGATAGCAGAAGGGGATTAAAATGAAGTACGTTTTCTAAATAATTCTCGGTATTGTTTTTATTCAACATTTGTTCTGCCGCTGAAAAGCTCGAACTGAAGGACCTGGAGGATAAGGAGAGCTATAGCCTCTGGTACCAGTTCGGTCAAAGCCTGAAGTTCCAGGGGATGAATATCAACCTCAATACAGGTGGAAAAAATTTTGACAAGTAGAATTTTAACCAATTTTCCTCTCATATTAACCTCAATCATCCATGAAATTGCTATTATTTATTTTAAGTACCCACAAAAAAGGCACATCTATATTAGGGAGGTAGGGACACAGAGACTATCCCTATGAATATCTTCTTAGAGGGGGGATGTATTTTGCTATGGGTAAATTTATTGACCAGGTGATTTTGGAAAACCGACTCTCTTTAATGGTGGGGCTTGCCACCGATGAAAGGGCCTGGGAAGGATGGTACCTTGACTCACCACAATGACTTGTTCGTTAACCGTTTCATGAAAGGATTTAAATTGCCCCCTGCCTTGTTCTATTTCTTTTTTGGTTTAGTGGCAAGAATCACCGATGGTCTGATCGGCAATGATGGAGGACCGATTAGATAAGGGAAAAACCGAGCCTTTTTTCTGGCAAGAGTCCTAACGCAATCGACAATGGGAGTATGCCCTTTTCCTCTTAAAAAGACTTGACTTAAGTCAAAGATTTTTAATATTCCTAAAGTAATAATTATATGATATTTTCTAAGAATTAAGGGCAAGGTGCCTGGAAAGGAGGTTTCTTATGGGGAAAAAGGGTGCACGAAATTTCTTTATATGGGGAACGGTTATCTGTACCGCTCTTTTTGTCTGGCTCACTATTGACACCCACACCACCATTCCTAAACGAACGAACACCGACCAACTAACCGATGAGGTGGTTCTTGGGAAAAGGGTCTGGCATAAACACAATTGTAATGACTGCCACACCATCCTCGGAATCGGGGGCTACTACTCTCCGGATCTGACAAAGACCTTTTCCGCGCGAGGCGGAACCTGGTTGAAAGCTTTCTTAAAGAACCCGGTGACACCTGATCCGGAAAGAAGAAAAATGCCCAACCAAAATCTTTCGGAGGACGAGATAAAGAAGCTGATCGCCTTTTTCAAATGGGTGGATGCGATTGACACCAACCAATGGCCTCCAAAACCTATCACGGTAGCCAAATCGACAGGAGTGCCGTTAAGAGAAACAACTCTAACGCTTACAGGGAAAAATATTTATAATCAGAATCGCTGTGATTTGTGTCACCGGATAGGAGGCCAGGGAGGAGTTATTGGCCCCGACCTTTCAAAAGTGGGAAGCAAATATGATACTCAATGGCTGGCCAAGCAGATCAAAGAACCAAAATCGCATAATCCAAATACCCAGATGCCAGCCTATCCGCAATTTTCAGATGATGAGGTTCAGGCGCTGATTAGCTTCTTAACAGGACTCAAATGAATTGAAGTTTTGAGTTCGGAGCAGGAAGCTTGGAGATTAAGATTTAACACTCCGAACCCCGAACTAATAACTCCGAACTATTTCTGACAAAGGAGGAAATATATGACTTACGAATCGCAAAAAGTGGCGTTAAAATATTTTGTTATTTCTGCAATCTTTTTTGGCCTTCAGGTGGTTGCCGGCCTTCTCCTTGTTTCTAAATATATATGGCCCGATCCCCTTATCGGATTCCTCCCTTTTAACACCGCCCGTGCCATCCATACCAATCTCCTCGTGGTCTGGATGATCTTTGGATTCATGGGTGGGACCTACTACATTGTCCCAGAAGAATCCGGGACAGAATTATTTAGTAAAAAGTTGGCCAATCTCCAATTTTATTTACTCCTCCTGGGTGGTTTGGTAGGAGTCGTCGGGTTCCTTTTCGGATGGACAGCCGGAAGACCCCTCTTAGAATTACCCGTAGAATTGAAATGGGCCATTGTGATCGTGGCCCTGATCTTTATCTTCAATGTTTTTCTCACGATGATCCGGACGAAGAAATGGACAGCGATCCAAGGGATGCTTTTGGGAGGCATCGTCATGCTGGCCATTATGTGGCTTTTTGGGATTCCCTTTTTTAAAAACCTCACTCTCGACTACTATTACTGGTGGTGGGTCATCCATCTATGGGTGGAAGGAGCCTGGGAACTGATCGCTGCTTCTCTCATGGCCTTCGTCTTGTTGAAAATCACGGGTGTGGATCGCCAGGTCATTGAGAAGTGGCTCTATGTTGAGGTGGCTTTGGTTCTCATCACCGGGATCATTGGAACGGGTCACCATTATTACTGGATCGGAACGCCAAATTATTGGCTCTGGTGGGGCGGAATCTTCAGCGCCCTGGAACCCCTTCCGATCTTATTTATGGTCTTTGATACGCTCAATCATGTAAGACACCGGAAACTCGAGGTCACCAATCGATTGGCCCTCTATTGGGCGGTAGGCTGCGCCATCTTTCATTTTATCGGTGCTGGGGTATGGGGATTTGCCCATACGCTACCTTTTGTTAATCGTTGGACCCACGGAACCCAGGTGACAGCTTCCCACGGCCACATGGCTTTTTTTGGCGCCTACGCCATGATGATCCTTACGGTTATCTATTATGCCTTGCCGAAATTGAAAGGCTTAGAACAATTCAATCAAAAGAGAGGATTTTGGGTCTTCTGGATTACGACCATCAGTGTGGCGGTAATGGGTTTAGCTTTTGGAGTAGCAGGCGTTATCCAGTCCTACATGTGGCGAGGGCTGGGGATGGATTTTCTTACTGTTCAGGGCTTTATGAGACCCTGGTTCATGATCGTTTTATTTGGTGGACTTGGGCTATTTACCGGAGTGATTATCTACATCATTGATGTCCTAAGCCTCGCAACGAAGAAGAGCCAATAGCTGATGGCTATTAGCTTTGAGCTTTGAGCTTTTGGCTTTGAGCTTTTGGCTTTGAGCTTTTGGCTTGTAACTCAACCCTTCAGGGTTGATCAATCAGGGCTCCTGCGGCAGGGCCCTGAGTTACAACGTTGAGCTATGAAATCTGTTATTGCTGAAACGATTGATATCATCACTGAGAAATTCCCTACTCCACTTCAGGATGTATGGATTGATGACTTGGTCATCGGCATCTTCTTCACAGGGGTAAAGTTATCAACGGGCCATGCTGGTGTTGCCTTCACTCCCATTGGTGAAATTCCAGAAGCAGTTTGTTGCCCCACCACCGCAGCCCGGATGCCACAAGCCGGGAATTTAGAAGGAAGTCCTGTTTCAGAAATCCTTCATTATGCTTTAGACCCCAATGTTCTGAAGAGCGCTATCGGGGTGGCCACCCTCAATGCCTTATCCCAATGGATTGTTGAGTCTGAAGAGGAAAATGAATATCACATGATCAAGGAGGCCGATGGCTTCGACCTCCTAAAAATACAACCCCACGAGACTGCCTCTTTGGTCGGTGCATTCGGACCATACATTCGAAGGCTCAAGATGATGGGGAATCCCTTCTTCATCATCGAGAAGAACGCCCAGACCTTGAAACCTGATGAGATGAAATATTTTAAGCCCGAATCCGAGATGAGAAACGCCATTGAGAAATCGAGCGTGGTGATCATCACAGGTACTGCCATCGTCAATCACACGATCGATCACATCCTCTCTTTCATCAGCAATGGAAAAAGAACTGCCATTATCGGTCCCACAGCCAGCCTCATCCCTGATGTCTTCTTCAAAAGAGGCGTCCATGTGATGGCAGGTGTCCGAATCTCAGATCCGGATGGCATGATCAAGATATTGAAACAGGGGGGCTCCGCTTACCACCTCTTAAAAGAATGTTCTGAAAAAATCGCTTTTATCAAAACATGAATTTACCTTAAATCTCTTCAGTTTTCGAAAAGATTTGAATTAAAAATCTCCTTTGAATTTTGCCCTCCTCTGTATAAAATGGATAAAAAGGAGGCCCTTATGAATGTTATCGATCTGAAGGAAAAAGAAGTTTTCAAAAAAGAGGATCGAGGGTTTGCGAATCTGGTTGAAGAGGAATATCTCCAGATCAATCAGGTCTGTCTTGAACCGGGCCAGCAGGTTCCCCAACACAATGCCAATTCGAATGTGACACTCATGGTCGTCCATGGAGAGGGAACATTTCATGTGGGGAACGAGGTGACCCGGGTGGGAACAGGAAAACTTCTCCGTGTTCCCTTTCAATCACCCATGAGCATCAGAAATGAGTCAAAGGATAGGCTCGCCTTTTTAGTGATCAAGGCCCCGCACCCAAAAGAAATGTAACTTGAACCCGGAGTGAAGGAGGTGAGACAATAATCTTACAATAACCAAATTCCAAGCATCAAATAACAAAGTTACTGCGTCATTAGGTAAACCCCGTTAGAAATTCCAGCGGGGTATTAAACCCCCGCCCTCCGGGGTGGAACCCCCTACGGGGCGGAACCCGGAATTATTCTAAAATCTAACCCCGCTGCAGAGCAGCGGGGCATTATTTCTAACGGGGTAAATAAGTCATTAGTCATTGAATGACTTAATTAATCGGTCCATAATTGTATAGACACTGGAGATCTTCCCGTTCGTGCTGAGCCCTTCGGCTCACCGTTCGCCCTGCCTCCGGCCCTGTAGGGCCTCTGGCCCGGAGGGAGGCTCTCGAAGGGACGAACGGTTCACTCAGGACAGGCGCTTCGACCCACCGTTCGCCCTGAGCCTGTCGAAGGGTAGACGGTTCGCTCAGCACAGGCTTTGTCGAAGCATGAACGGTTTAATCACGTACCCTTCGACCGTTCGACAGGCTCACGGCTCAGGGTGAACGGTTCTTGCTTAACTGAACAGCAT
>Ga0315293_10001520_pt1 | contig 22541 bp, 28 predicted proteins | sample YL17G13_20_MG_FD_203071 | JGI IMG/M metagenome (GOLD analysis project Ga0315293, IMG submission 203071) | Sediment microbial communities from Yellowstone Lake, YNP, Wyoming, USA - YL17G13_20 | ecosystem: Environmental > Aquatic > Freshwater > Lake > Sediment | place: USA: Wyoming | collected... | reverse complement strand
CTATCGTGAATCGAGGGATAAAGCGATTATCGATGGGACGAGAGAAGCAATAAAAAGAGGAATGTGGAAAGATGCTCTCAATAAGGATATTCAAATGTCCGCTCTCATAGAAAGTGATTGTGTTTAAGTGCTCGAACGAAAACTAAAGTTCATCAAGAAGCTCGAAGAACTTACTAAAGAAAATAAGCTTCAGTGGTCATTTAGAGCTACAATGTATTCATTTTATGAAGTGTGCCACACACTAATAGATAATCAAAATAGCAATCATGAGATTTGGAGGAGCAAGAGATCTTAGTTTGAAGATTGATAAATTCAACTATTACATCGATGATAATGAAGTTCAAGATAGCCTAAAGAGACTTCTAACAATAATAGAAGAAATGACGATTGACAAAACAGATAACGCGATAGATATAATGATGGGAAAACTATGAGTCATTATTCTGACTTTGAAATCCGTATGAAAGATTATGAAAAGCTTTATACTTCTTTAAAGTGTATGCCACAACTTCCCGTGTTCGCAAGAATTGACGGTCGGTCGTTCCACACTTGGACATCTGACCTGAAGAGGCCATATGATGAGCGACTGTCGAAGTTATTCGTAGATACAACGAAGTTTCTACTCGAAGAAACTGGCGCGAAAATTGGTTACACTCAAAGTGATGAAATAACTCTTTGTTGGTTCTTTGAGGATTATAAGAGCCAGTTATTCTTTGATGGGAAGATTCATAAGCTCAATAGCGTGGTTGCTTCACTTGCGACAGGGTATTTCAATAAAGAAGTTGAAAATTCACCTGAAAATGGATCACAAGATTTCATTCCAATAAAATATGTGGATGGGGAAAGTGGTCTAACGCATCGTTCTCTCGCTTTCTTCGATTGTCGCACATGGCAGGTTCCGAATCTCGATGAAGCGGCGAATGTTTTCCTATGGCGGGAACAAGATGCGACACGAAATAGTATCACAATGGCTGCTCAGTCAGTTTATTCTCATAAAGAACTTCACGAGAAGTCTACGAAACAAATGCAGGAAATGCTTCATGGAAAAGGGATAAACTGGAACAATTACCCTTCGTTCTTCAAAAAGGGAACTTATCTCACGAGACAAAAAGATGAACATTTTATTCCACTAGGAAACAATGAAGAGAGCATTTATGTCGACAGAACAGTTATCAAAGAGCTCGAGATGCCTCCGTTTGGTAGAATAGAAAATCGAGTCGGTGTTTTGTTCAAGGGAGAAAGTATTATTCTCCGAGAAGACAAAATCAAAGAATCTATTCAAAAGGCGAGAGATAGCGGGGCTTATGATGTGGCAGAACATCTAGCAAGTATGGTTGTGGGCGAACCATTGGATGATGGGGACAAAGACAATGAGCATTAAAGCATGCGATGCACCCATGGAGTTAGTTCAGGGTTAAAAAATTCGCGATCCCATTTCCATTGGCTGTCCTCGAATTCAATTTTTAAATAGTTTAAGCTTGGTGAATCGTCGCAATTGCATTCTGTGTTCTCAAGACAATCATATCTTTTTCTGTTTGCCGATGCCGATGTAAGGACTAGGGTTCCATTAGATAGAAAATAGTTGTTATTGGTATGAGAATGCCCGTGAACAACGAGATCTTGTGGTCTTAATGTGTTTTCTAGAGCGACCTTCCAAAAAGTGGGGCTGATATCTCCCGTCGAACAGGCTTCAAGATGGTGATGAAGAGCAACGACATAATTTCTTTCCGGCCTTCTTTCAATTTCATCTTTGATAAAGGTTAATTGTCGCATTCGATGCCTGTTTGAATCAATGGCGATGATTGAAACATTTTCACAGATGTCTTTTGTATAGGGAAGTTCTTCGAAATTCTCAAAAAATATGTCGGTTGGGTCGTGGTTACCTCGGACGACAATTGAATTTGAAAAGAATTCTTCAAGTCTACTTATTTGTGTAAGTTGCGCGATATCATTGTTGAGGTTTTCATCAAATATGTCACCAAGGACGACTACCGATGAATTTGGGTCTTCTGTGGAAATTATTTGATCTACAAGATTTCTAAATGGTTCAACCGAACCGGCACTATCACCGAGGACTATTAAGATACATGACATTATTGCCGCTTCCATGACGAACGAATATTATATCATCGACATTTAGAAATGATTTTTTTAATGGTGTTTCGAATTTCGGAAATGTGTCTATTTATTGTTACATCCGTTTCTTGACAATGACCATCGATTGTTCTAATCATTCCATCGGGACAATCCTGATCCTCCGGAATTTCGAATTCCTTTTTGTTACGAATCGGTGATTTTGACCATTGTTGGTGATACTCATATAATTTTTCTGGTTCTTCACCGACAAGCACATCATGGGAATCAAGATCATCATCTGTTCTATCAACCCAGATATATTTCATATTATGATCTTTTGCGAACATAAAAATGAGATCTTTTTCGTTTCTTGTGAGACGATAAAGTTGAAATCCACTTCCGTTTACTCTTATCCAGCCAAGTTTCATGAGACTAAAAATAGCATGAACACGTTCGGGGTTAGTGTTTGGGCTAAGTTTGTCTAGCTCTTTTTCAGCAAACTCATAGTGCTGTTCACGGGGAGTAGAATAAAATTTTCCATTTGGATCAATCCAGCCGTAGAGTATTGATTCATTAAAAAATTTGCCTTCATAAAGATCTTCTGGCGGTTGTTCAAACAGCGGCGTTCCGCCCATATGAGATGCTTCTACAGTTATTTTATTACATCCAAGTTCTTTAGCGGCAATAAAAATGTTGTCTTTTGTTGTTCGGTCAAGTTTATTGCAGAAGAAAGCACAATTTCTTTCGGTTATCCAGCCTCTCATGGTGAGAAAGTCCTCGTAATCGGATAATGATGCTGATGAATTCTTGAGGTTCGTATATTCTTTAACGAATCTTTTTGATATTATTTGTTTTGCGATTTCATTGTGTTCATTAGTTGTTGCTGGTATAATTTCACCAGCGGGAGAAATCCAATGTCCAGCGGGGAAGGAAAATTTTGACAATCGTGGTTTTTTCATGTTATTTATATTATAATTATTTTGAGGAGTGAAAATATGAAAATTTATAGGACAACTCTAAACGAACTGAGAAAAGTATTAAAGAAATATAATGTAAAACAAAGAACATTTAAGGCAGCACAAAAATTTAAACCATGGGATTTCATTAGACACAATACAAAAACTGGTCCATCATGGGCCGGATGGATATCGCCAGATGGGTTTAATTATCCCGGTGATTTATCAATTATCGGATTGGATGCTGAATTTAGGGGATCCGCAAATCCAATCAATTATGAATTATCAGAGCCAACAGAAGGCGAAACACAATACTTTTTAAAAAGAGCGGGCGATAGAGCACGATGGGAAAGTGAATGGCATGGTGGTAAGAGTGGGGATGTTTTGCGGGAACTGATTTCTCGTTTGAGCGGAAAAGAATCAATAAAAGAAGTAAAGGGGAATCCAAAAATTTATGGTGTTGGCGAACAAAGTGGACACGGAGAATTATTGGTTGTCTGTATGGGATTTAAACCGAAATTGCCCAAAGAATTACGTGACGAAATGTTTGTGGATACGATTGATAAATGGGGGTATGGAACCGATATAAGTATAGATGATTTGCCCAAAGAAGATATTATAAGGACAGAAAAAGAATTTAATGTGTGGACAGAAGAAATTGTGGGAGAATATGTTGACACTGGAAAAGAATCGGGAAAAGAGAAAAATTCTAAAACAGAGCAAATAGCAATAAGTAACAAAATTTCAAAAGATTTGAATGTGATTGGAATTAAACACACGATAGTTGATCGTGGTAAGGGGGACGCCGTTATCATAGAATTGGATTTGACAAATTTAAGGGATCAAAAACTGGAAAAATACCTAAAATCAAATGGCTATAGTTGGCAAATCAACAAATGGACCGGCAATAAGTGGGAAATTATAATTGATGAGCATGTTGTTTATGTTTGGATTGCCGATAATAAGCGCGGTAAAAACATAGAATTTTCGATTTTTAGTTCTTTATTATTTTAATTTCTATTCTACGATTAACACGATCAAATTTGTTGATTTTTATGTGAAACGAATCATCCTTTTTGTCAATTAGGGCGAGTGCCTTAAGGAAAAGAGAAAGATCTTTTTGTTGATCGGAGAGATAGTCAATCGAAAAAGAATCACCGGTCCCAATCATTGAAATCTTGTTAAATTTGTCGGTAAATTTATTAATAAGTAAGAAAATAGAATTGGGAAGCTCTTTACTAGTGGGCATTTTTATTTAACCTCGATCCATCATTCACATAGGTTTTAAACCCGTTATCGTATTGATGTCTCACATAGTTTTGGCTTCTCTGTGGATTGAAGATTCCTTGTTTTTTTAGGTGGTTACGAACTGACCAATGATTTATCCCGAGATTTTTGGCGATTTTTGCCATTGACATACCATTTTTATACCATTCCGTGATTTGTTTAATTTGATCTTCGGTGATTCTTTTTTGTGGAATACGGTGTTCTAGGAAGTAATATAATTTTTCAAATTCTTTCTTTTTGCGATCTAAACAAATTACTGTGTTGTCATATAAAAAGTGACCAATACGAGCGGCTTGAAAATTGCCACCATAACATATCTTCCAAACTCCCGGTTCTTCTTGTAATTTTGTTTTGTTTAAGTTACAATTTTTCATTAGATATTCTTGTAAATGAATTCCGAATTGATAGTTACACGCGATTTCCGTGCGCCAAGCTTTGTCTTTATTGTCGCAAAAGATTGACCCATCACCATCAAAATAGCCGGTGACAAAGAACGGTAATAATTCTGTCGGAACATTTGGTGGCGGGAAATCAATAATATCACCTTTACATTGAATACAACCTTTGTCAATTAAATCAAAAACCATTTCCTTAGAACCAATACAAATTCGATATTCTAAATATTGTTTACCATTTTTATGGGTGACAATTTTTGGTTTGATTGGGTGTTCGGCATGTAGTGATTGTTTGAATTTTTCTAAATGTTGAATATCTTTCTTGCCGAGCATTAGTTGAACACTATACGGCATAAATACATATAGATCGGCATAACAGAATCCGAGCCAATATGCCTTTTCCGGGGTATCAATTGTCTTGAAAAATTCTTTATCAGCGTCGTATGTTTTATTTAAGAAAATGTCATTGTTGTTTAGGTGTTTATAAACAATCCTATTGCTTATTCCGAGGTCCTTAGCAATTTGTTTTGGCAAGATACCGGAGTTGTATTTTAATAAAATTAGTTGGACGTCGGTGGGAATTGAAGCAGGTCGTCGTTGTATATTGTGTCTTTTTAGTATATCTGTAATTGGATGCGGGGAAACATTGTATTCGATTGCCAATCCATAGGTGCTAGATCCGAGTAAATATTTTTCGACAATTTCTTTTTCTTGTATTTTGGATAATACCATGTTATAATAATTATAATATGAGTTTGGGAGTATTGTAGCATGGGATCTTTGTGCCTACCACAATATCAGACGGGCAGCACATCACTAAGCTCGTATTTTGATGCCGATTCTTGTTTAATGAGTGATATAAACTATATAAGCGAATTTGTTGTTGTAAAACTTGGAGCCCTTAGTGTTGGTGTTGAGATGGCCCCGCAACATATTTGGACCAACTGTCTAGAGAGCGCCTTGGAATATTCAAACATTGTAAATTTATATCAAACAAAAGCGAATCTTGGCACATTTCTTGGACAACCAACTGGGTCATTATCTGGATCAGAGCAATTGTATCCGCATCATGTTTTGAATGCTTATGAAAGAACTGCCGAGGGAAATGAGACGCAATTGGCAATCGGTGGAAATTATACAATTTATAGTGCTTCATTTAATACCATTGCGGGAGTTCAATTGTATGATCTACAAGCGGCAGCCAGTGGCACCACTGGAAATAGAAGAATTAAAGAAATTGAACTTTGGCACTATTCCCCGTGGGGAGTTTCTAGATTTTATCCAGCCAATGAATACACGGCAAGTGTCATGGTTTTTGGCCAAGGAGGTAGCTTCACCTCGATGGAGGCTTTTTACCTAGTCCCCGTGTGGCAGGATGTTCAACGGGTTCAAGAATATAAATTTGCGGCAAAGTTTCGTCGTTCCTTATATTCTTATGATGTTCAGAACAACATCGCAAGAATTTACCCAACACCAAGTAGCGATTGTGTGATGTGGTTTTCTTATCGAGTTCTTCCAGATCCCCTTAGTCCGGATTATGCGACGGAGGATCCAACAATTCGAGGTGTCTCGAATTTATCAAATATTCCTTATGGTGTTATTTCTTATTGTAAATTGAATGCCCAGGCGAGGCAATGGATTCGTGAATATGCTTTGGGGCTTTCCGAAATAAGTCTTGGATTTATTCGAAGCAAATACTCAACGATTCCGATTCCAAACGCAGATGTAACTTTAAACGGGCCAGAACTCATATCCGAGGGAAAAGAATTGTGTGAGAATTTAAAAGAGAAGCTTCGTGATATGTTGGAAAACACTCTGCCAGTAAAATTGGCGGAACAAGAAGCGAATTTACAAGAACAAAACAACAAGGTTATGAGATACAGTCCGATGTTTATATACAGGGGCTAATTGTGATTTTTTCTCCTTCTTCCCTTCGTGTTCTTGAAGATCTTTCGTCCGGTCCTAAAAGATTATTTTACATGACTGAAGAAATTTATGGTTGGCAAGCCCTTGAGCGTGCTGGCCTTGTAATTCGTTACGATAAAATGTGGGCAAAATTAACCGAAAAAGGAATTGAATTCATGAAAAACAAGCAACAAACTATAAAAGAATCAAAAAAGCGATATACTAAAGTTCTTTTTGGCCGCGAATCAATGTTTGTTGTAATTCTTGCTGGTGATAGTAATATTGGAATTGGTAAATTGGATAACGATCCAATAATAACCGATAAAGTTTCTATGGGTGATTTCGTTTATTATTGGAATGGTGGTATTAAAACTGCGAGGCCATATGCCGTAAAGACATTTGATCAAGCTTTAGATGAAGATCAATTTGGGAATCCACAGTCTATGTTAAATTATTTGAATAGTGACAGATCTCTCGACATAAAAAGAAAAAAAATTGAACAAAAAATTTTGAAATTTACCGGTTGTGCCATTTGCGGTGATGTTGACAAAATGTGGTTTGTCCCGGAGAACATATGGCATAAATTACCGAAGAAATATTGGGATTCGGTTATTTGTGGAAAATGTTTTAAGAAATTGACGGGTATCGACCCAAATAAACATGAGATCCAACCTGGGGATGAAAGAATTCGAAATATTGATGAGATTAAGAATTTGCTTTTTAAATCACAAATTGTAAAAGAATCAAAAGATTTTGGTGATTTTAAACAATTGATTAAAAATATTGTTGATGAGATTAGATCACATGATATAAAAGCAAAATTATCTAGTAGTCGGGATCTCGATGGATATCCCGGCATGTATAGGGCGGCATATAAAACAGATCGAAATAATATTCAAAAGATAAAGGAAATTCTTCCTACTATTGGTTTTTCACCATATGAATATCAAGCGGTTAATCCCGGACATTTAAAAGGTCCGTCATTTTCGCAACGAGTTAAAGACATGTTCCTGGATAAGGTTTTTACTAAAGAAGATGCTCTTGAACTTGGTGAAGTATTAAATATTGATTGGGATGAAATTGATATTGACGAGTTTGTTATCGGTTTTAATGTCGAGCTAGAGCACGGAACAAAGAACAAAGAAACAAATATTACTGACGATGATCCGGAAATGACTGCCATGATTGTTCTTGCCCACATTTATGAAACTGAAGGTGGTAAATACTACAGTAATCCAATGCCGAAGAATTGGGGCAAAAAAGAAACTGAACAAGGTAAGGTTAAAGAAGAATAATTATCCTAGGGATAAAGAAAGTAGAGAACAAGAAAATGAGAAAAGTATTGAGAATCAAATTGTCCGAATTCAAGAAAATGTTACGAGAGAAAAAGGGTGAGTTGCCCGCATTTCTTAAAAATAAAAAGGATGACAAAAAAGAACCGGACGAAGATGAAGATGATGAAAAACAAGAAAAATTAGATAAATCTGGTAAGAAACCTAAGAAACCATGGGAAAAAGACGAAATTGATGAGCAGAGGAGGGCACCTTTTAAAGTATCGAGGAGAACCCCTGTCCCAACCGGGAGAGAATGTCCGGAGGGAACGACAAGGGCAAAGTGGGGAAAAGAAGATGCCCCATTCTGTGATAAAGAAGAAGTTGTTGAAGCAAAAGAATTGAAGGAATTGCTCATTAAAGAAACTGTCAATGATGTAACTTGGGATATGGTTGAAATTCTTAAAGAAGCTCTTGGTGCTGAGACACTTATGGAAGAAATAATTCGAGCCACCGAGGATACCGAAATGCGCGATACGCTTGAATTTATTGCACAACAACACGATATTTCACTCCATGCTGGTCCAGAAGAACTAACCGATGCCGAAGCGGAAGCTGTTTATCAAGATATGGAAGATGAAGAAGGCGGTAAAGAAGAAATTAGTGACGAAGAGAACCTACAACGTCGTTGATAATGGGTGGAGAACAGAAAAATGAAAATGAATAAAATTTCGGCCGCGAGGCTTTTGAGACAAGTGGCGAAAGATCGCGTTGATTTTGCGAGGAATGAATTTCCTGATGATGCTTCTTCTCTTGAATTGGCGCAATCGGATTTTCGTGACCTTAATAGAATAGCCAGCATGATTGAATATGCCGACTACAATATGGCCTACAACAAAATTGGCGATCTTGATACTGCTGTTCGTGATGAAATCCCACAGTTGGTTTATGCTTTCCTTGACAGAATGACCGGGAGTGTGGGAAAATTCTATGAATCTAAGGAGATATTTGAAATGTTGTTAAAAGAATCTATTGAAGGTAAATCATTTTGTATAACTGGCACTCTTTCTATGCCTCGCAAAGATGCTTGGCAGATGATTGAAGATAATGGCGGTCATGTCCACGAGACAATGCACAAAGGGACCACATACCTCGTGACGGGAGCAGACATCGGACATGCGAAACTTGCCAAGGCTGAAAAGTTTGGTGTAAAGGTTATTGATGAAAAAGAATTCCTTCACATGGTGAGAGGCGGCAGGCGGATGGAAAAAGATCCAGAGACATGGCGTGGCGATGCCAATAGGCGCGGTAAATTCTTTGATGAGGGGAAGACGAATAAGGGGTATGGCGGAAGTTTTTCTGATCTAAAGGTTGGTGATTATTTTACGATGACTGACGAGGATCCTGATTTTGCCGCCCTTGAAAAGACCGGTCCAAGGACCTATAAAGTCGTATCTGCTGTGCATTCCGATGTTATTGGTATGATTTTTAGTGTTCGTGGCGATGAAAAGATTGAATATTCACCGTTTAAAGAAAACAGAAAAATTACTTTATCTGAATTCAAAAAATTGTTACTTGGAGAACAAAAAGAAGAAATGGACATATCCGTGGCTAGACAAATTATTCGCGGTGATCCATATGGCGATAATAAAGTTAAATCTTATATATCTGACAAAATGGATCGAAAACCGATGGGTCCGCAAGATGTTGTGTCAAGTGCTGTGGTAATTTTCGGCAATCTAATGGATCATGAAAAAGAAGCAATTTGTTCTCTTGATGTCGTGACTCTTGGTGGAAAACGACCATTCCTTTCAAGACTTCCAGAGAGTTGTATAAGTGACGAAGTTTTTATTGCGAAATTTGGCAATGGTGAGTATTTCCTTTGTGATACTTCCGGCTATGATTATGCTCGTTATGTTGCTAAATTAGCCGGGTTTGATGAATCGGCATGTATGTCGGATGAGGACTACATGGTATCGAAAATGGTATGAAGATGAAATTTTCTGACTTAAAAGTTGGTGATAAATTTCGATTTCCGGACGATCCCGATAAAGATGCCACATTGATTAAAAGGAGCGAAAAGAAATATCAACATAAGGGAACGCTGTGGCCGGTTCACAATACCAGAGAAGAGGTTATTTTGGTTAAAGAACAGAAGGAATTAAATGAGGTTATTGTTAAGAGAACTCCCGGAGAGTTGGGATCACTAGTTGTGCGCTTTAGAAACGAAGAAGTAGCAAAAAGAGCTTGGAAAATTATTAAACAACAATATCCAAATGCCGAATTTCACAACAAGCTTGGATCTCCGTGGTCGCCAATTGTCGCTTATATAGATCTTGGGTGGGAATCGTCCCCGGAAAATATTCGTTCATTGCTGAGACAGCATAACATTAAGGAGCAAAAGAAAATTGTTGACGATTCAAAATTAAAAGAAGTTGAAAAAGATCTTGATAAAAAAGACAAAGAAATAAAAGAAAATAAAAAAATTACTATGTCGGAGTTCAAGAGACTAATCTTTTCAAAATAATAATTAAATTGTGACTCTTAATTGTGCACTTCTTAGTCAATCCCTTTGTTCCGGATCTTCCCCAATTGGATGTCCTGATTCTTATCTTCCTGGCCCATTATTTTTTAGCGATCAAGATATGAACTTCATATCGGGAATTAACTTTGAGTTAATAAAGAATGTTGCCGGGCAGTGGATAATTTATTATCGGATCGATGAAAGGCGAACTACCCTTAACTTATATGGCGAGTCAAAAATCAAAAATTTCTTTGCCCCAGTCAAGGTCTGGACGAGATGCGAGTTTCTTGATCCAGAGCAAACAACTACCAATTTTACACTTGATGAAAATAGGAAAGTTAATGTTTTCTTTAATAGACAGATGCTAACCAAAATCAACCTAAAAGTAACGGTTGGCGATTTTCTCTCGTTCGGAGATACTACCTATGAAATTGATAAAGTTACGACTCTTCAACCAGTTCATGGGATCCCATTTTCAATGATTGAAGTAAAAGCTGAATGTCACCGGTCAAGAGAGACCCAATTTAACGCAGAATGATGATTCTATTTAAAGAAATGATCGATCTTGTTACTATTGAATCGGTTGCTAAGAAATATCCATCTTTTATTAGAATCAATGATAACCCAGATCATATTGCTGTTCAATTTGGTGATGTTAATGAAACAAACGAATGTCAGACAAACCTTATGATGAACCATCACATTTATGGGTCAATTGAGGCCGACGCGAGCGATTCTAATCCGCATACAAAGGGACCAAGCAATTATTTTTTGATAATCTACAAGGAAGAAGTCTAGTGTTGACGCATTAGACGAGAAGTTATTGTCTTCGTTGAAGAATAGGAATGATTTTTCTGACTCGTTCACATTCATCCCACACACTCGAAATAAGGACGGTTGAACCATCTTCAAGAGTCATTGTGCTATCACAAGCGATGATATATTGTTTTGAAACTCGAAGAGCGTATCGAATCCAGCGAGTCCAGAGAACATTTCGTGCTTGAAGGCACCTTCCTTGATTATACATTCCAATCCACGTCTCATAAAGTTCAGTATCAACTTTATCGGGATATTGTTCGAGACACCAGTCGCGATGCTTAGCGATTTCCCTAATACCTAGGCGAGCTTGCCAATCAGGCCGAGCGATGAGAGCGGCTCTTCTGTCGTATTGTGTGATTTGATTTAGAATTTCGCCATTACAAGAGCCATCGGCATTCAGCGGACCAACACAAGTTCCTCTATGATAGTTTGGCGGAAGTAACTGAGCGATTCCTGTTTCTCCCGCATCTCGATAAGCTGGCGGTCTCACATCAGTCCCTTGAAAAAATGCCTTCGTAAAACGATTCCATCTCATTATCCCAAGATTTGATTCGTTTTCGTATGCTGCAACAATCATTCCTGGATCTACTTCGAAGTGAAGCGAGTCTTCGACAATTGCCACGCATATTAGATTCGCATATTCGAGTAAGGGTTTTCTCGAATCAATACACTCTTGTCGATTAACTGGGTCTGTTTTCTTATCACACAGACTGAGACCCCATTCGGGACTCATCGCGTAGACAAATGCTTCACAAAGTTTTACACCTCCCGCTTCGACGAAACGATCAGCGACAGAATAATGTGATGCCAAGAACTTTGCCTCTGCTTCCGCGATCCACCCTAAAGAATTTTGTAAACTATCATTGATAAAGCTTACTAGATTTGGCATTTTTTCTTGTGATTTCTGTGATGATGTTCTAATTGTGGTCGCTGAAACTTTTACTTGTTGTGATTGGGTGGGGGTCTGTGTTTCTCCAATCGTTTCCATGGTATGACCATTACTACAAGCTCCGAGTGTAAGTAGCATAAGTAAAGATAAAAATCGATGTAACATTTTTCGCTCCTCCTTCTGATGGGATAATTATAGTAGAGAGTATGAAAATTGATAACCACCACTAAAAGATACTATAAAAAATCAACTATAGAAAACATAGACGAAAGTATATACAATTGGTTTACTAAAACACTGGATATTCGTGTTATTGACAAAGCGGGCAAAAAACAAAAGGTTGAAGTTATATTTGGGGCTGGTGAAAAATTTGCCCAAATAAAAAACAGGGGCAAAAGAATAAGGGATAAAAATAATGCCCTAATTCTTCCATTAATTTCAATAAGAAGAGTTGGTTTTAGTCAGGTTCAAGACATGTGGGGTCTAGCTCGATTTCAAAAATATTTGAATTATACAAAAGTTCTTAATCCGGAAACATCAAATAGAGCAAATTTGTTCCGTGATCGAAGGATGAACGGCCACATCACAAAGGCAGAAGTTCCTGTCTATGAGATGATTCAAATCCCGTATCCAAAATTTATAAAAGTGAATTATGCGATCCAATTTTGGACCCAATATATGATAGATATGAATGCGATTCTTGAATATGTTTGGACATCGAGGAACGAACAATCGTCGGAGAACAACTGGATTTCCGTCGAAGGTGGAGGTAATAAATATCTCATTGTTACGGATCCGGAAACGGAAGACGCATCAAATTTAGAGGATTTTTCTGGGGAAGAAAGATTGATTCGTTCCACAATGAATTTTAAAATTTTAGGTTATTTATTGGGAGACACCGATCAAGTATCACAAAAAAGTGAACCCTGCGTGTCGCATATCGAAATTAAAGATGAAGTTGTGATCTCCGATCCAAAAGAGATAGCTAGAATTTTTCTAGGAAAATAATGATTAAATTCAAAAATTTGATAGTGGAAACATTTGTGAGTCAAGAACTTCGCAACATGTATTTTCAGATTACTGGTGCCGATGAAGAAAGAGAATATTTCCGAGCATATAAAAGAATAATTCCATATCTAAAACAAGCTGTTGAAGGGGGACAGTTAGAGCACTTGCGCCCTAAAAACGGAATGATTTTGTATAGGGGGTATAATGATAAACAAAAAAGAAATACGGCTAAATCATATTCAAAAAATCTAGCTGCTGCTGAATATTTCGCCGGGAAAGATGGAAAGATCGATAAAATTGTTGTGACGCCAGATTTACCGGCTATTGATTTCAATAAAGTTTTCCGAGGGGCCTTAGCTGGTGAGGTTATGGTGTTTACATAATGGCGATGAAGAATTGAAAACAGAAAATGATTAAATTTATGGAAATTCTTAGAGAATCTTATTTGGGAATGTTTCATCTTCGTGATGATTATGAACAAGTTGTCCTGGGGAAAGTGGACAAAGAACCAATTGTTCTATTTAAACCAAGAAAAATGAAAAAAGAGAAAAGAGTTCTTATAACTGCTTTGGCGCATGGAAATGAGCCATCGGCATTTTCAGCGATATTACAATTAGTCAATGATGGATTCTCAAATAAAAATGTTGATGTGTCATATGTTCCAATGATAAATCCAACTGGCTTTATTAAAGGCACTCGTGAAGATTGGAAAGGAATGAATCCGAATAGGGGATATATACGGAATGTGGATCCACTATCACCAGAAGGAAAAATCATAAAGAAACATTCAAAAATATTAAGTGCTTTGGCGAAGAGTGCGTATCTGGATCTGCACGAAGACCCGGACGAGAAGAATTTTTATCTTTATGAATATGAAGAAGAGCCATCAAAAGTTGCGAAAGAATTAATAAAAGTGGGAAGGAAGCATTTTAAAAAGGTATTTGGCGGCGATGGTATTCTTAATACAAAAGAAGATAATGAAGATGGATCCCTTGAAGATTTTATGTTTACAAGTAAAAACATTCCAATTAGTATTGTAAGTGAAGTTCCTGGTAAGTGGCCGATTGATAAAAGAATTAAAGCTTCGGTTGAAATTATTAAAAAGTTTGTGGAAGTAATTTCAAAACAAAAACAGACAAAATAAACTTTGACTATTTACAGAATAATTATTAATAGACATGAGGAGTAACTAAAATGGCAGATACAGTAATTGTTTCCCCTATTGTGGCAACAAATGAAATCGATCAGACTTCTTTGGCTGAGGGTGTTGCTGGTATTGGTGCTGCGGTAATTGGCCGTTTCGTTAAAGGTCCCGCATTCCAACCAGTTAAAGTAACTTCTTGGACCGACTTTCAAAACACTTTTGGACCAACGGATCTGACAATGTATGGTCCATACGCCGCGAAAGAATATCTTAAAAATCAAAGCGTTCTTAATGTTGTAAAGGTTCTTGGTGTTCACTCGGATGAATTCGCTGGTGGAAATACGAGTGGTGAAACTGCCGGATTTACTGCCTCATATGGATCAATTGCTGTTTGTCATAACAGTGGTTCTGGTTATCAGGTTGCCACAATCATACACTCTTCACAACTCGTAAATGTGACCGGAACATCTCCTTCTTATGTTTTTTTTGATTGGGCGGCTGGTTATAATGGTGGCGCACTTTTCACGGCTTCTTATACGAGCACGGACAGAAACTATGTGAAAAAAGTTTTGAATAACGATCCAACAAAATACGAGACAAGCACTATTGTTCACTATATCTGGCAAAATTTCGCTTATAATCCTGTCCCATTAGCTGCAGCGACATTCTTTACTAGTTCTTTGCTTGCGACCTGCGCTCTTTCTTATTCGCAAGAATATTCGACTGCTGCGACTCCTTGGATTTACTCACAAAACTTCGGAACGTGGCTAACTGGTTCGAACGTTCGACGCTATCCACTCTTCCGAGTCGTTGCGAAAGATGACGGTGAATGGCCAAATAGTAACATAAAAATTGCCATTGAAAACATAAGAAAAACGATAAATAGTAGGGCGACTGAATATGGTTATTTCAATGTGATTGTTCGTAAATTTGATGATACCGATAAAAAAGCAACAATCATTGAACAATTTACGGACTGCACACTTGATCCCGATGATATTGCTGGATATGTTGCGCGTAAAATTGGCGACAGATATTCTGTATGGGATTCAACAACTAAGAAATTCATTGAGTTTGGTGATTTTGATTCAAAGAGTAAATATATTCGTGTAGAACTCGATCCAGCCGTTGTGAACAGCACGGTTCCTGAAACATCTTTGCCATGGGGATTTTATGGTTTCCCGAAAATTCCATCATCTTCGTTCTCATGCTCACTTCCGGGTCCGACTACCATTTATGCGTCAATTCCCTCACTTCCATATGTTTCTAACATGAAGTGGAGCGGGGACTTTGATTCTAGGGTTCACTGGGGTGTTGCGTTCAATGATGCCTCCGGTTCTCTCAATTATGGTGTTTCGGATCGAATGAAGATTGTCCCGACTGCCTGTACTGCCGAGTATGATCCAATATTCACTCTCGATTACTTATCTTCTTCAGATGGGGCGAAGACGCTATCCACTGATCTCACTTCTTCGATAGCTCAATCGAAAGTATCTTATGTTCACGAAATAGGAGGTTGCGCGTTTGATGCTGTTGTAGGGACCGCAGTTGCCAAGTTTACTCTTCCTCTGTGTGGCGGATTTGATGGATTCTGTATTCACAAAGCAAATCCTATTGACAATCGTTGGTTGGGCGCTGGCGAAGGGAACAGTTCGACAGGAGCATGGAACACATCGGCTTACCTAACATCTTACGAAGTTGCGTCAATACGAAGGGCAGTAGACATAATTGCGGATCCAGAGACAGTAGATTTCAATTTACTTTGTATCCCTGGAATTTTCCATCCCTCGATAGTAAATTATGCGATTCAGAGAATTGAAGATCGTGGTGATGCTTTCTATATTCTTGATATTTCCGGATCAAGTGTTACAAATGTAGAAGACTGGATGACCACTGCGCAATTTGATACGAATTATGGCGCAACTTATTATTCATCGGTAAAATACTTTGATGAGAATGCGAATAAAGATATCTGGTTACCGCCATCAATAGCGGCATTTGGTGCTTATGCTTACAATGACAGAATCGCACATCCATGGTTTGCTCCAGCAGGATTTACACGAGCGGCAATTGATGCGAAGATGGTAAAAGATAAACTGAAATATCAAGATAGAAATCGTTTGTACTCAAAATCCGTTAATCCCGTAGCTTCATTTCCCTCAGAGGGTATTGTTTTGTGGGGACAACGGACTTTACAAGCCAAACAATCAGCGCTTTCTAGCATAAATGTTCGAAGAATGATGCTTTATGTAAGGAAGACAATCGCGAGTTCGGTTCGCTTTTTAGTCTTCCAACCTAATAATACTGCTCTATGGGAGCAATTTGTTCGTCTTGTTCGTCCTATTCTTGATGACGTATTTATGAAATATGGCATATCAAAATATAAAATTGTTGCTGATTCAACGACCACCACAACGACCGATATCGAGAATCTTAGGATGAGAGGTTCTGTGTATATAGTTCCCCAGCTTGTAGCCGAGGCGATACTTTTGAGTTTCATTTTGAGTCCTCAGGGAACAACCTTCAACGACTGAGAATAATTTCTCTTGTAAATTTTTTGATGGTTAGGCAAACTACCTGAATACTTACGCCGTATTTTCTTGAAATGTCGGCCTTTTTTATTCCGCTTTGAAAATCGTGCCATATACTTTGTTTAATTTCGGGTGAAACATAAGATCTTGTATATTTTTGTTTGTTAGCTTGTTTTATTATTCGTCCAACGAGCCCCTTACTAGTAATGTTTAATATCTTTTCAATTTCTTTTTGGGTTTCACCATTACAACATAAATCAATTATATCATTTTTTAATTTGTCATCAACCTTGGTAAATTTAATCCTTGGTTTATATAATTCATGTTTTTTCAGGTGGTGCCTAATTGACATATACGCCATATCATATTTCTGGCACATTTCTTTTATTGTCATTCCATTGGCAAAATCTTTGGCGATATTATCAATTAATTCTTTTGATAGTTTGTGTTCATATCTTCGGTGTGATAGGAATTTTTCATATTTGCGCCCTAAATAAGTTGTCGCTTCTGAATAAAGCAGATCGAAAATTTTGGTTATTTGATAGGAACCACAATAATGAATATAATGTTGATCATATCGATGTTGTATGCTGGTTTTTTCTAATCCACACTTATTCATTATTACTGATTGAAACAATTCGGCCATTTTTATATCTGGGCATCCAATGTTAAAACGGAAATCGCCAACGGGTAACCAATTTCCACAACCATCAAAACACCCACGAAAATAATGAATCAATAAATGTTGTGGAATGTCGCATCGGTTTCGTATGATATCTTTGATTATTTGTTTGGACGATAAACTAACTCGCCAGCCACAATTTCCTTTTTGGTCTTTTGATTCCTTTATTGGATAATTTGCTTCTATTGTGTTCAAAAATTGTTGAAGATATTCTTTGTCGGTATTTGGAACCGATATCCCGATTTCGTGTATATGTCTTTCTTCATCAATTCTTATTCGCCAGTGATTCATTCTTCCGATCCAGTAGGCTTTTTCTTCTGAATTGATTTCCGAGAAGTATTTTTGATTACAGTAATATCTATGATTTCCATTTTGATTTTTCATTAATTTGTGGAATACTCCCATTGAAATCCCATTTTCATCAAGTATTGCCTTTGTTTCTCTATATTCGCGCGATGATTGTCTTATTTTTTCTTTTGTTTCTTCTGATACCGGCTCTGCTCCTTCACCGCCCTGAGTTGTGTTTACACATTCAATTCCGAAAGCGGCGCATTCCTCTTTTGTAATCGAGATAAAATAGTTTTCTTCCTTGCTTAATTTGCTTAATGGAACATTATATTCTAAGAGCACTGGGGTGGGTTCTATGCCCAGCGACCATAATTCCCGCATCCACCTTACCTTTTTGCTATTGTGCTTTGGATTCCTTGATTCCACGATGTGTCCTTTAAATCTATCTCTCAGTGACAAATTTGATTTCCCGGCATATCGGATAATTCCATATCTCGGATCGATAAGGCCATAAATGATTCCCTTGTTGGCCATAATCTCTTCATTCATTTTATAAAACCGACTTTATTGTCTTTAAGATACTTTTCGAGAATTTCACGAAGCAACTCTTTCACTTTTTTATTCTTTAGTGCCGCAACCGCTCGAAATTGAGCATATTGTTCCTGAGCAACTCGTACCAGAACATCACCATATTGATCTGCCATTTTTTCACCATCCTTCAATTTAATTATTCATGCGCAAACAAAATTTACACATTTACAATAATATATTACACGCAAATTGTATTCCTCTTTCTTGATTTCTTCCCCCACTTGTGATATAATTAAAGTGTTGATTATAGGCGTATATTTATTATGAAGAACAACAATAAGAATGATGCGGACATTGTGAAAATTTTGTTTCAAGAAAGTCGTCGCGGTACGAGGACGACGATCCTTACCGAACAGTTTTCAAAATTACAAAGTCTTGTTGATATTCTTCCGTCGATGCTTTCTAAAGCAAAATATAATAGAATAATTGAAATTCTTGACGAACTAAAAAACGAAATTGATATTCTCAAAATCAAAGTTGAAAAAGAAAAAGGAGCACTTATCTAAAATGTCCGATAATAAAAAGATGATTAAAGAATCTAAATATTTTGGTTTGGTTAATCAAGTTGTTGATGGCTGGAAAGATCATTTTCTCGATGAACAATTTGAGAGTGAGCAGAAGATTTTTGATATATTGGATGGTTTCATAAAAAATGAGGGAAGATTTGACGATCAAATTGTAAGTCTCTGGGACACAAGTCAACAATTTCGGAGAGAAGTTCAAAAGAAAATCCTAAGTCTGCATGATGTTGCGCACGGAATTAAATCGAACAAACCATCATATGTGATGAAACACGATTCTTACGAAAGTGAACATCGTCCTGGTGTAAAAATGACAAGGGAGAATAAAGATAAGATGATTAAGGAACAATATCAAGGAATGGGTAAATTTAGTTCTGCTCTTGATGAACTTCTTTATTCGGCTGTTCTTGAGGGTTGGTCGGGTGAAGAAGCCGGAGATGTTTCTGAACAAGGTGCTCATTATGATTTTATTCCACTCGAAGGGATGGAGTCCACAAAAGAATTACATCTAAATATGAAAGAACAATTTGAACAACTTACCGAAGAAGAAGTCACGGAGCTTGACAATGCTCGGGCCGCGATTGTTGAGGAAAGTGATCAAGGACTTGTTTCTGTTGAGTTATTTGATTCAAAAGATGTAGCAGAAGCAAAATGGCAAGAAATTGTGGAATCCCTCACTGGCGAAGACGATCAAACCGCCGGAACTGAAGATGATGACGATGGTGAATTGATGGGTGAGCAAAGACACCCAGTAAAAACAACACTGCCTTCCGGTCAGGTTATTCCAATGCCAAAGAAAGCAATGGATCGGGCGAAAGAAGCAATGAAAGTTGGTGGTTACGAAGATATTAATGACATTCCAATTCTTGATTCACAGGTCTTTGATTGGAAAGAAATAAAAGAAATTAAAGAATGGTTAAAACAATGGAGAAAGAATCCAGAGGCGGGACAAGCATTGCCGCATGTTTATTCCGTTGATACTGGCGCGGACTATTATGACTTTATGGTAACACAAGAAGAACTCGATGAAGACACACTTGTTCGACACAACATGGAAGAAGTTGATGCTGAGTGGACGGAAGAAAATTTACAACCAATTGAAAAAACGGGTAACGACGATTATGAAGATTATGAAGATCGGCTTGGTGATTTTGGTGCTGGTGACCGTCCCCCTCGTCGCCGTAGTGGATTAGACGAGGGAGCCATTGGTGTTGGTTACGGTCAGGCATCAACCTGTCCTTGTAAAGAGTGCGACGACGAAGAAGACGAAAAGAAAGATAAAAAGAAGGTAGAGGAGAATAAAGAAATGACAGAACAAGACAAGAAAGATTTGATTGAGGCCCGCAAACAAATTGTGAAGGAGCGTTTTTCAGATCGTTATTCACTTGGAGATATTGATGACCCCGACATGGTTCGAGTAGAGGACGATCTCGATCCCAAAAATGTTGGTGATTTTTTGCCTGATGAAGGATTTGACCCGGAAGATGAAGAATTTCTAAGAGGAAGTGAACGAGATCCACTTGATGATGACGATATGGACGAGGAGGTTTATTAAAATGTTGGCAACTCGCGACCAAATAGAAATAATGAAACATGCGCGCCAAAAAATGAAGGGGCCACTCGGAGATAAATTGTGGGAAGTCTTGACTGAGGTCTTGGCATCCGTAACTGAACAAGTATCAATCGATGATGAAAATATGGAGGAGACGACGGATCTTGTAGTTAAAGCGATTGCCCGATATTTATTGAGCAAATAGGGAGCAATAAAAATGTCTTGGCGCGATCAACAATTGCTTTTTAATGTTGCGGATTCTTCAATAGAAGTTTCAATTGATCTTGTTGATACCCTTGAAAACGAAGAAATTCAAGATATTTTAGTGAATCCTGACATGGACATAAACGAAAAAGAAGATTGGTTGATCCATAACGGAAAAGAAATTATTCAAGCAATGGTCGGTGATAAATTATTTGAACTCAAACAATGGGCGACACACAATAATATGAAGATAAGAACACCACCGGATAATAGAATCGTTGTGGATGACACTAAAATTGAGTGGGGAAAGATGTTACTTGATTTAGAGGAGAAATAAAAATGTTAAATAAAGGCGAACTAAGAAAGCTGTTAGAATTTAAAAAGGACAAGCGGCAATTATTGCGTGATGCCCTGGAAGAAAGCATGCTGGACACTGAAGTAATTAATGGGTTTTTTCAATCCACTCAGCACATTAATTATGGGGCATTTGTAGAAGAATATGTGAGAAATATTAGAATGGCAATTAGTCGTATAGTTGATGACTTAGACAAAAGAGGGGCAATAAAATGACAAACTCTTTTGCCGAAGTTTCGCAGCACAAAAAGATATGATAAAAGCTCGCAAGGAATATGAAAAAGAAATGGATCGTAAAACCATGGAAAGAGAAAAAGAAGCAGGTGAAATTTATCATTATGGAAATGCTAAGATTATAAAGCATGGGACGAAAAAAATTAAATTGAGCGAATTTAAGAAATTAATATTTGAAACACGAAATTTTAGTTGGAAGGATGTTGTTGTTGAGGGAGATAAAGTATTCATTAATGGCGATTATTATGGAACGGAAAAAGAATTTCATAATGACATTGATAGTGGCAAACTTGAAGCAACCATTTATACAAAGCCACCAAAAAAGGAACAACAGTTAAGTGTTAAAATCGTTGGCGTAGACGGTAGTATATTGACCGTTAAATTAATTGGAACATTTCAGGGGATTCAATTAAATAATTTACTTGATACCGATATGGATGGAAATTATGCTGTGTGGCACGAACCCGCGCCACCTATCGAAATTGGATCAAAACAATGGGACGAATTGTTAGCGATCATTGATGAAAATCCAAAAGTTCAAAGAGCAATTGAAAAATTCCAAGAGGGAGAATGAGACAAAAAAGATGTCCTTAAGAAAACTAATTTTTGAGCAAATAGATTTTCAATCAACTGAAGAAATTTGGGCGGTTAGAGAATTAAGTGGCCATGGTGAGCCTTTGGTTTATACCTCATTTAAGCCAGAAATTCCAAAATCACTATCGGACGAAATATACGCCTACAAAGTTCCGAAATCGGAGTATGATCTTGTATCGAAAGGTGAGGAAATTATATCAACAAATAATAAGTATAAAGAATGGATAAAAGAGATATTCCAAATTGATCCCGATGAAGAAGAGACGGGCAAAACAACGACAAATGATGCCGATAACGATGCTGATGTTGAATATGCGGCGGAAATAAAATTTGGATTGAAGCAATGTAAAATTATTGCCAATGAATTTGCCGATGAATTACAAAAATTGGGCATAGAAACAAAAATCAAAAGAGCACAAGGGGTAGTTTTATTTTATATTAACACCGATGCCAAAATCAATGATAGACAATTTGTGAGTTGGTTAAAGAAACACAAATTTGTTCGTGCAATTTCTGATATTTATACTCATAAATTGGAGATAAAATCCCATAATGTGACGATTAAAATTCTTGTTAGAAAAGAACAAAGTGACGATGAAGGGATAATTATTGCTGTTAGTATGGTTTAGGAGAATAACATGACAAGTATAGTGAGAGATCCGGAATTTATAAAATTACTTGATGATGTAATGAGTGCCTATTATAAACAATGGGAA
>Ga0315293_10001519_pt1 | contig 22547 bp, 16 predicted proteins | sample YL17G13_20_MG_FD_203071 | JGI IMG/M metagenome (GOLD analysis project Ga0315293, IMG submission 203071) | Sediment microbial communities from Yellowstone Lake, YNP, Wyoming, USA - YL17G13_20 | ecosystem: Environmental > Aquatic > Freshwater > Lake > Sediment | place: USA: Wyoming | collected... | reverse complement strand
CTCCGAACTCTCCCAGTTCTGCAACCCGCACGCGGGTCTTAGACAGCTTCTTCACAACTTCAGATGTCGCCACCTGTAGTTGCCGAAACTGGCTGTGGTCGTCTTCGGAAATGAGGCGGTATTTCCTGGCGTAGTCGGTGAGGCGGTCGCGGGCGTTATCCTCGCGAAGGGCCAGTCGATACTCCGCACGGGAGGTGAACATCCGATACGGCTCGGTGGTTGACCGTGTGCAGAGGTCATCAATCATGACTCCGACGTACGCTTCCGATCGGTCAAGCACGAACGGTGGCTCACCATCCAGCGATAGTACCGCATTGATTCCAGCCATAATTCCTTGTGCCGCTGCTTCTTCGTACCCGGACGTCCCATTTATCTGTCCCGCGAAAAACAAACCTCTCAGGCGGCGAGTCTCGAGCGATGGCTTGATCTGGTAGGTTGGGCAATAATCATATTCGACAGCGTACCCCGGTCGGGTAATCTTGACATTTTCAAGCCCGACTACGGTTCTGATCGCCTCGACCTGCACTTCTTCGGGGAGAGCTGTCGAGAAGCCGTTCGGGTAAACTTCGCTTGTGCCGTTCCCTTCCGGCTCGAGGAAAATGTGATGGGTTGGCTTGTCGGCGAATCGGAAGAACTTGTCCTCAATCGATGGACAGTACCTCGGCCCCGCAGATTTGATTTGACCGGAAAAGATCGGAGATCGTTGAAAGTTCGCTGAGATTATCTCCTTGGTTCTAGCCGTCGTCTTGGTCAGATGGCAGGGAGCCTGAGTAAATGACCGGAGGGGCGAACGGTACGAGAAAAACGGAATTGGCTCTTCGCCCGGCTGCAACTCGCATTTGGTCCAGTCAATAGTGTCACCATCGAGTCTTGGCGGAGTGCCCGTCTTTAGCCGTCCGAGTTCAAACCCTAACGTGCGAAAGGATTCCGGCAGTCTGTAGGCTGCCGGCTCGCCAATTCTTCCCGCCGCTATCTGCTTCTCACCTATATGGATAAGGCCACCTAGGAATGTCCCCGTAGCGACCACTATGGCACGACATGATATCAATTCGCTGCTCTCAGTGCGTATGCCGACGACCCGGTTGTTCTCACTGAGAATCGCCCCCGCCAAAGATTCGATCACCGTGACACCCTTTTGTCTCTCGACGAAAGCGACCATGAACCGGTTGTAGTACCTTCGATCCGCCTGAGCGCGGGTCGACCAGACTGCCGGACCGCGCGAGAGGTTGAGCCGTCGGAATTGAATGCCGGTTGCATCAATTGCCTCTCCCATGACCCCGCCGAGGGCATCGACCTCCTTCACCAACTGCGATTTGCCGATTCCACCAATCGCCGGGTTGCAGGACATGAGGGCAAGCCGTGTGCAGTCCATCGTGACCAGAGCGGCCGTCTTCCCCATCCGAGCGGCCGCTAATGCGGCCTCAACTCCGGCGTGTCCGCCGCCGATTACAACGATGTCAAAGTCAGTGTGCGGTCTCTTCATGTCGCCGTTTGCCGGTTTGGGCAGTTCGTGCTCCCAGTTTCACGTGAAACATGTGGTCACTTGCCAATACAGAATTTGCCAAATATCTGCTCCAGAATCTCCTCGGAGTAAACCCGGCCGATAATTTCGTCGATTGCGTGCGCCGCCTGTCCGAGGTCGAATGCGATAAGGTCGAGCGACTCCTCGGTGCCGAGCTTCATGCATGCAGAGCGGGTCGCTCTGTGGGCAGCCGACAGCTTCTGCCTGTGCCTTGCCGATGTGACCACCAATCCCGATGTGAGATCGCGAACATTGGCCCTGATCCTCGCGGCAAGCTCCTTCTCAAACACCGTAAGCCCCGCTCCGGTTCGGCAGGAGACTGGTATCAACTTGCATTCAATGAAATCACGTCGTTTTGCGATACCGCGCACCATGTCTATTTTGTTACCCACCAACATCATACGACTTTCATCCAGCGATGTCATGTCTCGCTCCAAAACTGTCTTCCAGTTCTTGGTTGAGATATCCGCTATCCAGACTACAAGATCTGCGTGCTTCATGATCGACCTGGCCCGTTCTTGGCCCATCCGCTCGACTTTACCCCCTCGTTCTCGGATTCCTGCGGTGTCGATCAGATTGACCGCGAACCCATCGATATCGACCCACTCAGACAGGTAGTCTCGTGTAGTCCCCGGAGCAGGATTCACCAAGGCTCGTTCATGTCTAAGTAAGAGGTTGAATAGTGAAGACTTACCGGCATTCGGGCGACCGGCGATGACGATCTTGAACCCTTCCTTGATGATTCGACCGGCATTGTACGAATCGGCCAAGATACTTATCTGAGATGAAATTGAGTCAAGCCGCGCGCTCAATTCCGTTCGGCCAGCAGGTGCGATTTCATCTTCGGGGAAGTCGATCGCGGCCTCGATTTCTGACATGACGCCAACAATTTCATCCCGGATGCGAGTTACATGCTCCGAATACACACCGGTTAGATGCTCCCGCGACGCTTCGTAAGAGCTTTGCGTATTGGCAGCTATCAATTCCGCAACCGCTTCGGCTCTGGCCAGGTCGATTCGACCATTGAGAAACGCCAGTTTCGTGAACTCCCCCGGCTCGGCCATCCGAGCGCCCGCCGCAACGAGTTGGTCCAGTATAAGCCGCACAACCTGGCGTCCGCCGTGGCAGAAGATCTCAACTTGTTCGAGTCCGGTGTACGACTTTCCATGCGGCATATAGACCGCCATGATCTCATCGAGAAATTCGTTTTCTCCGGAGACGAAACATCCGTGACGAAGTAGAAAGGCCGCCGGCTCGGTGTTATCGGATTGTGACGGACGGAAAAAACGGGAGAGAAATCTGAGACTCTGCGGGCCGGCGAGGCGAAGGGCGGCGATACCTCCTTCGCCCGGCGGCGTAATTATGGCGACAATGGTATCATTGTCGGAATGAGTCGTCTTGTGTGGGCGCGACATTTCAAGCCGTCTTGACCTCCAGGTTCTTCTGGCGTCGGAATATGAAATAGTCGCCAATTGAGAACAGTGAGAAAACCGTCCAGTACAGCACCAGACCGGCGGCGAGTTTATAGAACAGGAAGCCGAAAATCAGCGGCATCATGTACATGAGCATTTTGTTCTGCTGGTTGGACGCCATCGTCAGTTTCTGGGAGATGAACTGGAATATGACCATCAGAATCACCATGATGATATACGGGTCGCTGAACCCGCTGGCGCCGCGAGAAAGATCCATAAACGGCCAGACAAACGGCGCGCCCCGAAGGAGAATGGTCGAGCGGAACACGGAGAACATGGCGATAAACAGCGGCATCTGAGCCAAGAGCGGCAGGCAGCCGCTGAACGGATTGACGCCATGTTCTTTATAAAGCTTCATCGTTTCGGAATTCAACTGCTGCGGATTACTCTTCAACCGCTTCCGCAGTTCCTCTATTCTCGGTGCCAGCTCTTTCATCGCATTCATCGACTTATACTGCTTCATTGACAGCGGTAACGTGATGATCTTGATAAGAAGCGCAAAGAGAATGATAACCCAACCATAATTCGGAACGACCGCATACATGTTCGGAAGCAGCCAGATAATGGCAAGCGCGAACGGCTTTATAATCCACCCCACATATGGAGTTGTGCCGATATCGAGCATGTCCTGCAATCCGACCTTGTAGTCGGCCATCAGGGTGTAATCAAGCGGCCCGACAAATACCGTGAATGTATCCGCGAATGACGCCGTCAATTCGAACGGCAGCTCCAGGCCGGCGGTGATCAATCGCTTCTCTACTGAACTATTCTGAATTTGAATTTTGTGGCTCTCTCCCTTGGCGAACACGCCATCGGCGACGCGATTGCGCGGGATAAGTACAGCCGAGAAATACTTGGCGCGCACACCCGCCCAGGAAGTGCTGCCGGTGAGCGACTGGTTCAGCTTTCCATCCTCAAAATCAGCCAGTTTCTCACGCGAACCGGACATCATCGCCACCGCTTCCATCGCCTCATAATCGGTTTGCGGCTCCGGCTCGGTGACACCCAGAGGATTGTTCCAGACCAGTTCATATTGCCGCTCAAAACCAAGTTTGTCGCGGCCGGTGATCTCGACCACCAACTGATAATCGTACTTTTCCGGAGAGAACCGATACCGCTTCACCAAGGTCCCGCCCGATGGTGCATTGTACGTGTATACAAGATCAAGCGGTCTGGAAGTGGCATCATGGATGCCCGGAGCAGCACTGCAGCTATACACAATTCTCGACGACGAAAACGTACCGGATGCGAATGTAGCCTCAGGCACGGCTGACTTGCAGTCAGGCAGCATCTCAATCGGCGCGCCATCGCGATAATGATAGTCGTTGAGCTTGATCGAAACCGGTCCGCCACCCAAACTCGAAAGTGTCACCACGTAGGCTTTGGTCCTGACTACGACCGTATCCGGTCTAATGCTATCAGCCGAAGGCATCGCAACCGCAGGTTCGGCCGCCAAAGAGTCTTTCTCTGAAGTGACGGCTGCCAGCGGAATCGCGGAAGGTTTTGCCGTGTCAGTTATAGCAACCTGAGTGGAATCAGCAGCAGGGGGTGTAGCTGGTGCGACAGTCGGTTTCACCAGTCCGAGAAAGCCGAGAATATCCCACCAAAAAATGATGACCAAAATGAGAGCGACGACAATCGGGAGAGTTTTTTTGTCCACAGTTACATCCTTGTTCGGCGGTTAGCGCAGTTCCTGATCCGGCCATGTTTAATCGGATTCTTATTCGACCGGATCATACCCTCCTGCATGCCACGGATGGCATCGGAATAACCGCCCAAGGGCCATAAGACTCCCCCTGGCGGCGCCGTATTTTCTAAGAGCATCCTCTGCATAATGGGAACAAGTCGGATAGAACCGACACGACTGCCCGACAAACGGTGACAGCGTGATTCGGTACACGTAGACAAGCCAGAGCAGCGGATAAGCAAACAGGGAGACTCGGTTAGAGCTGGTTCCGGACTCGGTCAAGCAGTTGGTCGACATCAGCTTTTATAGCTCCGCTTGCGGCTTTGACAGCATCAGACTTGGGCATGATAGCAGCCGTGATAGACAGATCTCCCCGGCCAAGGCGCAACGCTTCCCGGACATACCGCTTGATCCGATTGCGATCATGAGCCGGACCGATTTTCCCTGAGAGAAATATGCCATACTTGAACGATTCCGCCGGCTCCCAGACAAGCGTGCAAAGCTGGCCGTGAACCCGCCTTCCCTGTTTAAGGATACGGGAGATCTCGGCCCGGCTTTTCAGCGTCAGGGAACGGGGGAGCCTATTTCTTGCGGCCAACGCGGACGGTTAGTCTCTTTCTACCCTTGGCCCGGCGGCGCGCCAGTACCTTGCGGCCATTCTTGGTCGCCATGCGCTTCCGGAAGCCGTGGTCGTTCATTTTCTTCCGATTCGACGGCTGAAAGGTTCGTTTCATTCGGACTCCATCAGTTTGAATTTAGCCGCGTAATATAGACAAAACGGGCCGAGCGTCAAGGCGAATCGGTCTATCAACTCACCTGTTCAATTGGCCGTCCGGCGCATCAGTTCCTCCACCGCTTCATGCAGTGCTGCCCGGTACATGAAGCCGCCCCGGCCGATTTGGCGCATGATCCGGCCAAATTCGGTGAATTCGGACCAGTCTGCCAGCCGGACTTCCCTTATTTCATGCGTGTCAGTGAACTTGAAATCGCCGCTCACGTAGTCCGCAAGGAACACAAATGACCGCCAATTCACCTCTCCTGCCCCGTGCTCCCGAGCCGTGAACCGGACCGAAGTCTGCAGGAGAAACCGGCGAAAAGCTATGTCACAGCCACACTCTTCCGCTATCTCTCGCTTCGCGCCGGCTTCGAACTCCTCGCCCATGTGAATTCCTCCCGACGGAGCACGGTACAGGCCGGGCGGGTAGAAATGCTTTGCGATGACGACCAGTTTCCCCTCCTTCTGGATGTACATAGTTACGTCATGGTTGCGACCGTCCCGTTGGGTGGATGCGATAAACTCGACATCCTCCCGGGAGCACGGAATAACGAATTGGTGGAATGCGGGCACTCCATACGCCTGCTCCATCTGGCGGATCATATCGGCAGTGACGTACATGTCAAAACAGCGGCGTGATCTCCATCTGGAGCGGCAACGTGGTGACCTCACACCCCTCGTGGCTGATCAGGCAGTCGATTTCGGTTCGGAACCCGCAGTCCGGCATATAGATACCCGGTTCTATCGAGAACAGATGCCCCTTCTGCAGGCGGCGACGGTCTTCGGTTTCCAGATTATCGATATTCGGCCCCGCTCCATGCCCTTCGGTGGTGATTGAATGGCCGGTCCGATGCGTAAAGTAGTCGCCAAAGCCGGCTGCCTTGACTACATTGCGGCAGACATCATCGACCTCGAAGCCATACACCGGTCGCTTTTCGATGTTATCCCGCAGGAATGCCACTGTCTTGTCGCGAGCCTCGATCAGGACGCCAAACATTCGGCGATAGTTGTCCGGAATGTCTTCCTTAGGGCCGGTAAATGCCATCCAGGTAATATCCGCAAACGGTGCATCCGGGTGCTTGAGTTTGGCCCACAAGTCCAAGAGTAACAACTGATTCCGACCAACTTGGGCAGAGTGCTCGAGAGTCGGCTCATAGTGCCCGTTTCCGGCGTTCGCGTCCACTCCGCAGATGAAGCTGTCATGGCTTTCCATGTCGTAGGAAGCCATTTGGTCCATACCGAATTTGCAGACATCATACTCGGTAAGACTGCGACCCTCAGTTAGTCCCGTCCTGACATATGCCAGCATTTTGTCCTTGATTTCTAGCAGGTTCCGGGCGGCAATGCGGTGCTGGGCAATCTGTTCCACCGACAGCCGTGCCTGAAAATTGGCGACCAGATCAGCCGATGAGACAACTTCCTGAACAAAACCTCGGACCATCTCAATCGTTCCGGCATCGACCAGCCCGATATACGGCAAGCGGCCGTTTGGGGAGTATTCCATCGCGATCCGGCGGCAGCCAACCAGCGCTTTCTTGAGCTCGCTTTCCAGCATGTGGTAGCCTGCATATGGGACTATCCTCCCCGGAATGCCTCGAAACTTGCTCATTTCGATTGTGTTGACCAGTCCGGTCGGCTCCCCTTGCGCGGGTATAAAGTAGAAAGAGCGGCGGGTGATGATGCCGCTGAGCTTGAGAAGCCGAACGGCAATATCGTTGCGGCCGTGGAAATCGGCCAGCAGCCAGCCGTCGAGTTCGTGCTCGACCAAATAGGATTGAATAGCCTTAATATTCATCGATTCTCCTTCGTCTATTAATGGAAAGATAAGAAACGGGCACTCGTGATTCAACTGATAAGCCGACCGTACTACAACTTGACTCCGGGTAGTATCAAAAATAGATTGCCGACTGGATCAATGCGCTCATGACTATTCGCATAGTGATAACCGGCGCCCCCGGTTCCGGCAAGACCGCGCTCATCGACCGACTCAAGGAAGACGCAGCGTTCGGGCATTTTGTATTCTTTGAGGAACTGGCGCGGAAACTCCTGACCCAGAAGCCGGAATTCCGAACCCGGTGGGCTGAGTTTCACCGCGAGATATACCGGTCGCAGGTTGGACGCGAAGAGAGCGTCGGCGGCCGACCGTTTATCACCGACCGCGGGACGGTTGATGCATTCGCCTTTCATCCGGAGACATTGGCGGAAGTCGGCACCACGCTGCAGCGAGAGTATGGGCGGTATTCAGCGGTCGTTCACCTCGGTACGACGGCTCGACTCGGAGAGCACTATTATCACACCGATGAGGTTCGGCGCGAATCGCCGCAAGATGCACTGGCCATTGAGCAGGCGTTGAGGAGCGCATGGGGAGGGCATCCCCAATATCGATTTGTCGACGCTTTTGCATTATGGGAAGAGAAGTTCGCGGCTTGCCGAGAGACGCTGGGCGATCTGATCAGTCCAAACAGCAACGCGCAGACTGCTCCAAACAGAGGAAACAAGACAATTTCATTATAGCCGAACCGATTCGGTTGAGGGAAGAAAGAACGGGTATTATGAAGTCATTGATTATCGCGCTGGCCATGGCGCTGCTTCTTGGTTCGCTGAGTTATGGCGAGTCGGATGCTTTCAAGAAATTCCGAAGCGACTACGCCACGCTCGACCAGGATTTGCTTAACAATGATTGCGAGGTTGCCGCGGTCAGCAATTTCGTCTACCAGAAGGATGTCGCAACTTTTACGTTCACCGAGGGCGCTGTCTATTTGCTTCGCTACGTAGATGACCGCCCGACCACCGCGATTTTTATCGGAAAGGGGAACGCGAAAATTGACATCCCGTCACATGTCGAACGCCGGGGTCTGCTGTACGCCTCGGGAGACAGTCTGGTGAACGCGGATTTCGAAGTGTGTTTCATGCGAATAGGGGACAATTTCGATCTTAAGGTGAAGGAACAGTTCAGTTTCACCGTTCGGCAGATGCCCTGGAAGGATTTCAACATCGCCAAAAAATCTCAGGGGGAGTTGCATTTTCGACCGGTAATCAGTCACGATTATGACAACTATTTTCAGCTGCTTCGTTCGGTATATGAGCGAAAGGCCGACGGTTACTTCTGGGCCGGCTTCAATCGCCTTGAGTTCTCGTTTGATCCGAACCGCCCGGAGGAAGTGATGGTGGCGAATGAACGGCAAGGCGGTGACATGGTCGACACCAAGGGCGCGTGCATGCAGCGACAGGAGAGGGGGATGTACGACGACGGCACGACGGGAAATATCGTGTACCCGACTTCGATAATCGGCCGTGCAGGGAACTTCGATCTCACCGGCCTGGAAGGGAAAACGCTTAGGGGATATGGCGATGTCAAGATCCTCGTTAATGTGGACAGTTTGAAATACCTTTCCATATTCCTTCACTACAATCTGGGACTGGATTCGATGTCTGTCGACGGCGCCCCCGCCGAGTTCTGGCGCCGGAGGGATTTTAACTTCATCGGTACCCTGCTTCCGAAAACCTATTTCAAGGGGGATACTATAAATGTGCGGATGTGGTACGACGGGAGGAACTTCCTCGGCATTCTGCCTTACGTGGAGAATCCTTCACGAACTCCGTACAAGCTGACATTCACTGCCCCCGGCGAGTTCGAATATCTTATTCCCGACATGTCGCAACCGAGCAAGCTCGACGGGCGCATCACCTTCACGGTAGAGACAAGCCAACCGTACAACCAATTTGATATCGAGGCGTACTCCAATTCATTCCAGAAGTTTCCTCTGACCACCGACTTCGGTTTGACTCTGAATATTCTTAAGTCTCCACACATTACAAAAAAGAATTACGATTGTTTCGTTCCCGATGACCTGTACCGGAGCACGGTACAACAGGCATTCAATTTTCTGGGCGCTCGATTGGGCAACCCGCCCAACATATTTGACGTTTCGGTTTTGCCCGAAGGAACGCTTGTTATGCCCGGAGTGGCCGAGATAACACAGATTCATTGTATCACCAGTAATACCGGCGGTTTTCGCTTAGTCGCTGCAAGCAAGGCGGCTCGTCAGTGGTTTGGAGCGCAAATGCGCCCGGCATCGGAGCGGGAAATGTGGCTGGCTGATGCTCTTTCCGAGTATTTGGGGCTGATGTTTGTGCAGGAAGCTCTTCCCGGAGCGCCGTTCTACAGTGAACTCGTGCAGCGTCGAAACCTCATGGACAGCGTCCTCGGCCGAAACATGGATATGCCGCTGGCGGTGGCGGCATCTCGCCTTCCGGACAGCTTGCGCGCCTACAAAGGCGCTTGGGTGCTGCACATGTTGAGAAACGTGATGCTCGACTTGAACGCCACGTCCAACAAAGATGCCCGGTTTCTCAGGTTCCTCGCGGAACTGGTGTACGTGACCAACAACACGACCTTCACGAACGCCGATATTCAGAAAGTCGCGGAGAAGCATTACGGCCAGCCGCTCGATTGGTTCTTCAACGAGTGGGTGTATGGTCGGAATTTCCCTGAATACAAAGTTACGTACGTAATTGCGCTCAAAGAGAAACAATTCGTTGTGGATGTTAACGCCACCGTGAGTCGGGTGGGCGCGGAGTTCCAAATGCCGGTGATAATCCGGGTTGAACATGAGGATGGTACTTCGAGCTTCATCCGTCAGACGATCTCGGGTGCGGGCGGCTCGTTCCAGTTCGGACCGTTTGCATCAAAGCCGAAGGAATTCTTCTTTAATGAGTTTTTCAGCGTGCTGTCGAGTGACAAGGTGGGGAAGGGGAAGTAGAGGAGTGCAGTATAGTTGCGGCAGGTCCTGACTTCGTCGCGATTCGCGGCGTTGCAACCTGCCGCAATTTAGCTGGATTCTGGCTTACACCGAGATGAGGGAATTCCGTGCCGCTTCTCGCTCTGAACTTCCCCCCTTGTCAACTCCGGCTGCCGTAGTATCTTCCCCTCATGCCTATCGACCACGGTAAAACCCAGACCGAAAAAGCAATCCTCATCGGACTCGCCCGCGATTCACGGTTCAAGCAGGAAGTTCAGGATTCGGTCGAGGAGTTGGCGGCGCTAACCCTCTCCGCCGGGGCCTCGGTGATCGGCAAACGCGTGCAGGTGAAACCACATCCGAATCCGGCGTTCTATATCGGTAAGGGATTGGTTGACGAAATCAAGGCGCAGCTTCAGGAGGCCGACGGCAACTGCGTCATATTCGATGACCCGCTCTCCCCGGCGCAACAGCGGAATCTCGAAGAGGTACTCGATGCCAAAGTAATCGATCGCTCAATTCTGATTCTGGATATTTTCGCCACCCGCGCCCGGACGGCGGCCGCACGCCTGCAGGTGGAACTGGCACAACTTGAATACACTCTCCCCCGATTAACCGGCGCATGGCTGCACTTTTCACGGCAGTATGGACGAATTGGAGCGAAAGGACCGGGGGAAACACAACTCGAGACCGACCGCCGGCAGGTGCGCCAGAAGATCGATCATCTCAAGCAGAAGCTGGCTCGGCTCGGCGTCCAGCGCGCCACCCAGCGAGCGGGGCGTCAGAATCTGTTCAAAGTGGCCTTAGTCGGGTACACCAACGCCGGCAAATCGACCCTATTCAATCTGCTAACCAAGTCCGATGTTCAAACCGCCGACATGCTGTTCACCACGCTCGATTCCACCACGCGGGTAATGTCGTCGGGATACCCCTGTCACGTCGTGTTTTCGGATACGGTTGGATTCATCAAGAAACTGCCGCACCAGTTAGTGGAATCATTCAAGTCCACGTTAGAGGAAGTATCGCTGGCGGATTTGCTTCTGATTATAGTCGATTGCTCCGATGATCATTTCGAGGAGCGGACTCAGCAGACTCATCAGGTGCTCGGCGAGATCGATGCCGGCAGAGTTCCTTATATTATGGTGTACAACAAGATAGACCTGCACCCGGAATTTATCATGGCCCATAACCAAGGGGAAAAATCGTTTGTCGTTTCGGCGAGAGAGAAGTCGGGCATAAGCGCCTTGAAAGCTGAGATCGTCTCTGCCTCAGATCAGCATCTCAGGACACGGAATCATACTAAACCTCTCTGAGCGGCTGCCGATAACCTTCTAAAGAGGTGGCTATGCCAAAAAGAGTACTGATCGTTGATGACAACCCGCACATGTCTACTCTCCTCTGTGAGATGCTGGAAGTGTTTGACTATAAAGCCGTTCGCGCCGGCGACGGAACCCAGGCGCTTCTGGAACTCGAGAAGGGGGAATTCTCGATGGTGATCACCGACATGCGAATGCCCAACATGTCGGGCATGGAACTGCTCAAAGAAGTCAAGGCCCGTCATCCGCGGCTTCCCGTCGTCCTGATTTCCGGGTATTCTGTGTCGGAGATAGAATCGCATGTTGATGATGTCAAACCCGATGGCTTCCTGGGCAAGCCGCTTATGATGTCCGATATCGAGCGGCTGCTGAATACGCTGCTATAACGTCGCACCGCCGGAAACCCGTCCTCGGTACCTCCCCACCGGATAGGTGCTATCATTACTGATTTCTAAGTATACATCTGGCGTTGAGTAATCTGGTTGCTGCCAATACCGTAATTCTCTGATACACACAATCTTCGGCCCGCTCCGCGGACAAGCTTAGTCACCGGCAGACTATTTGCATTTCGGACAGCTGTAACGTGCAAAGGTGATTTCAGGAGTGATCGAAGATGAGAAACGCCATAGGACTTATGACATCCGCCGCGTTTGTCACGGCAATTACGGTACTGGGGCCTCAGGCTGTTGCGCAGACCGAAGTTCCGTCAACATTCCAGCCAGACACCGGATCATATGACCGACGCGTCCGCCTTATGTCTGAAGGTACGGCCACTCAATTGTCGGTCTTTGGAACATTGATTCCGATCGGCTTGGGAGCATTCATAGCTAGCTCCCGGCACGGGCGCGAATATCAACACCAATATTCGTCCGAATGGTATGGCGGTCCGAGGACGGTGACAATTCATGAAGGTCCGGACCAGACGGTACCGGTGCTTCTGATCAGTTCCGGAATCATCATAGGACCCTCACTTGGTTATTTTTACGCCGGAAGACCCGGGCGTGCCTTCGCTGGCATGGGGCTCCGAACGGCAATTGGATTCGGCGCGCTGATTGGAGCGTTTGCAACCTGCGGCTGGGGCTGCGGACCGGGGGAAGGTGCGTACAATGCCGCATGGGGCATAATGGCTGTTGGCGGCGCGGTAGTTCTGGGATCCGCTATTCACGATATTTCCGACGCAGACAATGCTGTGCGTGCCCGAAACCAGAAGCGCCAGAATCCGAAACTCTCGGTTATACCTGAGTATTTCCCCAGCCACAAGGCTATCGGACTTCGGGCAAAGATCGCCTTCTATTGATCTGCCTTTTGGTAGCGGGGGGCGAGAACGCCGGCCGAGTGCAAAGCCCAGGAAACGCATTTTCGTACCTTGCGGCTGCCGAAATTGTGGTATCTTGTCCTATCCGACCGGCAATCGCGTGAATCCCGTTCCGGCTCAGGGTGTAGAAAGGATATCGCTATGCGTCTGACCGTCATCTCATTTCTGTTTGTCCTCATGTCCGGGGCCTTATTTGCTCAGGAGACCGATTCGGTGAATCAGTTTCTCATCGCCGGCGCCCGAGCGTACAACCGCAACGATTTCGCTGCCGCTCGGACAGCGTATCAGAACGCCTTGCGACTTCAGCCTAAAAATGTAGAGGCGATCCGCAATCTTGGCCTCATTGCCAACACGCTTGGCGATTTGCAGACAGCGATGACCTACTATCAGGAGGCGCTCCGTTATGATTCCACCAATCCGAATACCTATAACAATATTGGCGTCGTGATGAGCGCACGGAGACAAACAGCGCAGGCTATCAGCTACTTCGAGAGAGCCTTGCAGCTTGACACCGCCAATTATCAGATTCATGTAAACCTGGCCGGAGAATACATTACGGTCGGACGCTTCAACGATGCGGCTGAACATCTTCGGGGAGCAGTGGTTGCTGACACACTGCGGCCCGAATTCGCATACCTGCTGGGACGGGCGATGCTCGGCCTGAGGAAAAACGACAGCGCGATTTTCTACTTCAATATGAGCATGGCCCGGGGAGGCGCCACCGCCGAGCCGTTCTACTTCAGGGGCGCAGCGGAAATGAATCTGGGAAAGTGGGACGAAGCCGGCAAGAGCTTCTCGGCAGCTCTCCTAAAGGACCCGAACCACAAAGAGGCGTGTCATTCGTTGGGAATTGTCCGGGTCAAACAATCTCGTTACGAAGATGCCCTGAATTTGTTCAAGCGTTCGATTGAACTCGATAGCGCCTATCTGCCCGGCTGGGTGTCGCTCGGCGCCATGTGCATGGTGACCGGCCAGGCCCCTCAGGCGGATTCCATTTACCGCAAGCTCTCGGCGGTGGACACGGCGCTTGGTTATCGAATGATCGACCTGTACAATTTCGAAAGCGCCAAACAGAGGGAGAAGGCGGAGCAGGAGAAGAAGCCGGAGAAGAAATAGACCGGCCGCGTTACTTGCTCGCCCCCGACGCCTCCGCCACCTGACCAAACGGATAGTAGTTGTAGTGCCCCGCCACCGTGTACGGAGTGCTCGGCGTAGCAGGCGGTGTTCCTTTCATCACCACCCGCGTCGATCCAAGATGGTCTGACAGGAGATAATACAGATAGTTGTAATTGTTCTGATAGTACGATGCAACTCTTCCATTGGGTCCGTTGACAAACATGTCACTTCTATATGAACGCGTAGACATCCTTCACCATAAGCCTGCCATTCCGGAACAGATACAGATCGTATCGACCCATGCGTAGTAATCTGGCGATGTCGCTCCTGGGAATCGTCACCGCTGGACTTGATGTCGCTTCAGTCTGTCTAATGCTGCCCACAATCTTCTTCGATTTGTGAATTGTAAGTACTATAGTAAATCGATTCGTTAGCATGGAATCTACGACAATGTCAATCGAGCGAGTGAATGGATTCGGTGAACTGGTGTCGGATGACTTCCCAAAGTAGAGATAAGGACCGGCATGATAGTAAGGCGCCTGCGGATCGATCTGATTGATCACCGCAGAGTCGAGGTTCGCGTCGCCTGCTGAAAGAGTGTAGCAGTAGCAAGCCTCACGGCTCGTATGCTCGGAAGCCACCTCGTTTGGGCCTTTGGTGCAGCCCATGAACACGAATGAGCAGAAGACTGCGACCACGAATTTGGGTGCAAACAGGTGAACGAGACTTCGCTTGTCGATCTCTGCGAACTGAACTAAGGTCTCGATATTCATCAATACCCCCTTACTACTCGATACGATCCATAACCGTTCCACTGTGGGTTCTCTCTTTCTGCACACGGGTACCCCGCAGCTCTGCTGTGGGTTCTCTCTTTCGGCACCAAGTCTCTCATATCTGGATCCGGTCCACCCTCAATAATACATCCTCCGACCCGCAATAGCAGTTATAACTCGACCACCGCCATTTCCCCGGTTCCGATACCAAACCGCGCAGATTGCGGTAGTATCGGGACATCACGAATCGCGCCGTGCCTTCGTGGTCATAGTGCTGCAATCTGGTCATTGGCTCATCTTTCACCAATCCCACAGCAGAGCTGTTGGGTACAAAGTACCTGTCAACTATTCAGAAATCCACAGCGTAGCGGTTGGCCACTCAGTTCGATTCCAACAATGGCGTTTTCCCCATACTGCCCGACCCGCTCCCGCAAGCAGCCGGGTTGATTTCTCGCCGATCTACGTTGCACCGCATCGACTTCCGCCTCCGGCAATCGGTTTGCTCTATGATTCCGTGAGAAACAGTGATTCCATTGCGAAGGGAATGACTATGAAGAGACTCACCATAACGGCGGTGCTGGCGCTGGCCGGTTTCGCGTTCGCGGGAGAAACGGGAGAAAAAAGGCAGAGAGAATCTCAGCAGGCGGTAAATATCCCTGCACCGCTGCAGGAGTACTACTACGCGGGACTGGAGCCGGAGAAGCTGGCGTATTGCATCGATCTCTGGTATGATGCCGCGCTCAAGGGAGACAACGGCAAGGCGGCTCATTTCGAGCTGATGATACACGAGATTCTCCGCGCCGATCTTGATTCCACGCGGCAAGCCCTTTCGTTGTTCGGGCGGCAATTGGATGAATCACAGAAAGCCGAGTTGGCCCTTGACAGCGGCAACGTCCTCAACAACAAGTTCTCTCCGGAAATTCTGGAAGCACAGGAGCTTTACGGGCAGGAATGGGAGAACTATAAGGCGAAAGAACGGCTGGTCGGGACAATCAGCAGTTCCGGTTCGTTCAGCAACAAGTATCGACTGATGAGTGATTATATCGAAGTCCTCCGCCGCGATATTGGGCTTCCCAAACTCAAATACGCTGCCGGTCAAATGAAAGCGGTTCAGGGAATCCTGCCGCCCGGCAGCACCAAATCCTCGAGCAACTGATCGGATGCTATATCGGAAGACAGCTGTACGGTAGAAGGCTCGACAGTAGTGAATGGACAATACCTGATAGCGAGGAAGTAACACCAACCCCTCTCCTTCTTGTGTGAGTCCTTTGCAGAAGGCGCCGGTCGGCATGATGCCGCCCGGCGCTTTGATATTGCTGGTTGGACCACCTCTCTTGAAACAGTGGCGGCCGACCTCTTTTCTTTCTCAATCTCCGGCCAACTCCCGCAGTCTCTTCAAGTCGAGTATTTCGATGCGCGCGCCGTCGATCGCAATCACCTTTTCTTTGCTCAACCGCGCAAACGAACGTGACAATGTCTCCGGAATCGTGCCGAGTTGCGACGCCAGCACCGTCTTTTTCTCCACGAGTGTGACTATCGGGCGACTGCAGGTCTCATTTTCTCCCACCATGCTGACTATTCGGTGCGCCAGCCGTGTAGTAACGTCGGTGAGCGACAGCTCTTCGACGAGCGATGTCATCTTGCGAAGCAGTTCCGACAGCCGGGCAATCAGATTCACCGCTAGGTCCGGGTTCTTCCCAAGCAATCGCACGAATTTCTCGCGACTGATCACGATCAGTTCGGAGTCTTCGAGCGCCTGGGCCGAGGCCGGATACCGCCCGCCGGAAAAGAGCGCCGCCTCCGCGAATGAATTGCCTGCCGAAACGATCATCAAGATCTGCTCTTTGCCGTCGGGAGAGAGTTTGAAGATTTTCACTTTCCCCGAGGCCACGATGAAAAACGCCTGTGCGATATCCCCCTCGTGGAAGATGATTTCCGATTTCGATACCGTACGCATAGCGGCGGCCAAGGAAACCTCATGGAGAGACCGCTCATCGAGGTGCGAGAACAGTTGTGATTTCGAGAGTATAGTAAGCACGGCGCACGACCTCCTGTATCAACGAACCGGCACAAGATAACATTCCGAGCCACGCCCGCCACCGGGTTTTAACTGAAGTAGGGCAGAACCCCCTGCGGTTCTGCCGCTAAGAGAACTCGAATTGGCAGAACCAGAAGCGGTTATGCCCTACCACTGTCTCTCAGCGGGCGAGCAGGAATGCGCGCGTGCCCGCGCGGCTTACATGTTCAGCTTGACGCGTTTCTGGGCGTGATTGTTGACAATGGCAAATGAGAGGTACTCAAGTTCCATCGACATGTTCTCATTCCGCAGATACACGTCATCCGGAACTTTGAGATTTGCGGGAGCAAAATTGAGGATCGCTTTGATACCGGCGCGAATGACATCATCGACGATATACTGTGCGACGGTCGCCGGTACGGCCAGCACGACCATTTCGATTCGGTCGTTCCGCAACTCGGTCTCGAGATTGCGAATATCCGATACGACAATTCCCTTGTGGTTGGAGCCGATTTTTCGCTGATCGTTATCGAACAGCTTGACAACCTGGAACCCCTGCTTGGTGAACTCTTTGTAGCTGACCAGCGCCGACCCGATATTGCCGATCCCGACCAGCGCCACCCGCCAGGTGCGGTCAAGACCTAAGATCGATGAAATCTGAGTGCGAAGCTCTTTGACCGGATAGCCGAGGCCGCGTGTGCCGAACGAACCGAAAAACGACAGATCCTTCCGCACCTGCGCCGGCGTCAGCTTCTCCCGCCTGGCCAACTCTTTGGAGGATACAGTCTCGTAGTTCTCCTTCTCAAGCAACGAAAGCGCTCGATAGTACAAGGACAACCGATGGATGGTCGATTCGGAGATGCGTTTTCTAACAGCCGGGGATATCGGTAACGACACCTGCGCTCCTCATAACCTAATGATGGAACACGACATAAACACTAAGCCATGTAAAATAGTATACTTTCCGGTCAACGCATTGTCAAGTGAAAATAGTAACATAGAAGAGCATAAACATGGATTCCGTTTCTGTCAAGTGCCGGTCAGTCAGCATCACCCCACAACTTTTCGGGGCGCTGTCGGCGTCAAGCGGGCGAGGATTTCGTAGTTGATAGTTCCCGCCCATTGGGCAAGCTGCTCCACGCTCAGGAATTCATCGCGGTCCTGGCCGATCAACGTGACTTCATCCTCAAGACGGATCCCTTTGATGTCGGTGATATCGACCATTGTCAGGTTCATGCAGATTCGCCCGCGAACCGGCGCCCGCTTTCCCTTAATCAACACGTATGCCTGATTCGAGAGACCTCGGTCGTAACCGTCGTAGTAGCCAATTGGAAGCAGCGCCAAACGGGTCGGCGTGGTCGTCCGGTAGGTACAACCGTAACCGATAAAGCTATCGGCCGGAACATCCTTGATTTGGGTCACGCGCGTTTTCCAGGACACAACCGGAGTCAGTATGCGGTTCCTGCCTCCTTGCAGGCGGTAAGAGAGGTAGGTCTCTTTCGATGGCCAGTGCCCGTACATGGAAAGTCCGGGACGGACTAACTCAAAGCGGGTTTTGTCGAAAAGAATCAGCGCCGCCGACGATGCCGTGTGCCGAAGTCTCGGTTTGATGCCGAGTCGGGTCATGACATTCACCATCCGGGTGAACGTATCAAGCTGATACTGGGCATACTCGTGGCTGGTAGTATCTTCAATGTTTGCGAAATGCATGGAGGCGCCGAGAGGCGAACGGAGATATGGGTGCCTTTTGTAAATGCGCGCGAATGCGCCCAACTCTTTCTCGGTTATCCCCTGACGGTTGGTGCCGGTCTCGAGTTTGAGGTGAGTATGAATTCGGATTCGCTGTCGGTCGGCAAGTTTGCCCAGCGCCGCAAGCGCCTCGCGACTGCAAATCACCGGCTCCAACTGATGCTCGATCACCGCCTCAAGCGAATCGAGTGTTATCGGCCCCAGCACCATGACCTTGCGCAACCATCCGTTTTCTCGACAGGCGATCGCTTCCTCGAGCGAGTGGGCGCTGACATACTCAATATCTTTCCGCGCCGCCAGCAGGCGGATTATCTCCGGCAGACCGTGACCGTAGGCGTTAGCTTTGACTGACGGCGCCATGATTCTCCCTCGGGCTAAGCGGGACAGACTGTCCAGATTCCGGTTGAGCGCGGCACGGGAGAGTTCAATCCATTGGAGCGAACGAGGAGATTTCATAGAGAATAGTTATACCGTCCGGATTGAAGGGTGACAACAAAAAGAATGTGGCATGAATCGAAGTGTAAGCGGCGCAGAATCGGCAGTTCCCATACCTGATCGAGTGTCAGACGACCAATGTGAACCCCGAACTACTCGTATTTCCTCATCATCGGCGAGATGATCGTCATAAGCCCTTGCTCGAAGGTGGGAAAGCTCTCCATGTCGCCTGTCTTGACCAACCCTTCCATAGCCGTCAGCACGCCTACCCCCGACAGGCCGGCCAGGTGGCCTTTTCGGCACAGCTCTCACTGTGCGCCAAGGCTCGTACCGGCTTGATCTGGGCGGTTCCGGGACAGCGCCTCCCTGAGTGCCTCCCGGCTGCCGCCGGCAATCGCCTGACCGACAAGCGACTCTCGCGTTCGCAGCGCCGAAGGGCACGACGAAACATGCAAGTCAACGCCCACAAAAATACTGCCGGCTCATGATCTTGGAAGGATTTGGGGAGGGTGCAAACTTGTTGTCCGGCAAGCCAAAAACCTTGACAAATTCGCGTCTGAGCACTACCTTTCATGTTGGGTAAGCCCCAAGAACGCGACCTCCAGACCGGGTCGGAGTTCTCTGTCTTTGCAAATTGATGTTGGTGGCTTCTTCCGGCGGTCGTGATGTTCGTGACCGTGACCAGGTCAGCCGTCGGCGGAGGACAAAATATAACCGCGACGTACTTTTATTGAACGCGTACTTCACGTCTCAACGATTTGTTGGCCGGGCGATGGACGAGGGGCGATTATGCCAACGAACAGACCTGCTGAGGTGAGAATGGAGGTGAGTTCACAGACTGCTGAGTAACACTACGATTCGAATTACTAATGGGAACTAATCGACGATTCTGAAAGGAATATCGCATGATGAAAAGAGCGATCTTTAGTTTGGTCATGCTCATCGCGCTGTTGGGTGTCTTGGCCGTTGACGCCGATGCCCGGCGCAACACCGACACGCGTATCGAGCAGGCCACTCAGGCTAAAAAGGTGCCGGTTCATGACGCCATGACGGGATCGGCCCTTGCGCCGAACGTATCCCGGTATGTGCCGGTCGGCGCTGTAGCCAACCCGAATATAGTCAACTCGCGTGGCGCGCTGATCGGCCAGACTTGGCGGGACTGGCAGGAAAACTCAACTATCGGCCGTCTGGTTGCGACGAACCCACCTTCGGTAGGAATACCCGGCGTGCATTTCGTCTGGATCAACGCCAGCCTGCCGGGTGACTATGGTCCGAGCGGCAATAAGGAGCAGTACGCCTACAGCTATTTTGACGCGGAAACCGGCAGCTATCCAATACCGATGGGCGTGACTATCCAGGATGCCTCCAGCGGTTCCAGGGAAAGGGGAGACTATCCGAAAGTCGTAGTCAACCCCAAAACCGGCGCTGCGATTGTCGGCGGGTTCGATTGGGAAGACCGAGGTGCCGGGGTTGCTGATTGGCGGTTTCACGTCTACTTTGATCTGATTCCGGGAACAGGCACGTTTGGTACCATTGCCGATGGTTCGTCTATGACGAGCGCTTCCATGGACTCCGGCGGTGTCCGCGCCCGGTGGCCGAAATTCGCCATGACCGTAACCTCGACCGACACGGTACTCTACCTCGCCGGCATTGGAAACGGTAACAATGAAGTGAAAGTGTATCGGAAGTTCGGCTTAAAACCGATGCTTGAGGATACCTCATGGCATCTCGTGTATCAGGACAGTACGTTCTATCCGTGTGTCGATGTAGCCACCGATCCGACCTCGTCGCGCGTGGCGGTCTCGTGGATGTACGCGAGTTTGAACGGCGCTCTCTATGATGTCTATTATGCGGCTTCACCAAGTGGGCTTAAAGGCACCTGGATCAGGGATAACATAACGCGCTACGTTGGCCCCGGGTACACCGCATGGCTGGAGACCTGCATCATGTTTGACACCCAGGGCAGAATGCACATCATGTGGCCTGCCGGGCAGAGTGTTGACGGCAGCGGCGTTACGGATCGATCTCGCATCTTCCATTGGTCGGAATGGAATCCAACCAAGAAATACACCGTCTATAATGCGGAATATGATCCAGCCGTATCGCCATGCAACGGGAACCAAAGCAACGTCTTCAACGTTGGCAAAGTCACTTTCGGTGAATGTGACAACAAACTGTATGCCGTGTTTACATCGTGGAACGACCCGATCACCGGTCACAACGATGACTGCCAGAAGGACGATGTGCGGGCCAACGGTGAGAACTGGGTTTGCATATCCAAGACGCTGGACGGCAGCGCCTGGGACGCCCCGAGAAATCTGTCCAACAGCTATACGCCGGACTGTGACACCGGCGAGTGCGCCGACGACGTGTACAACAGCATTGCGCTTCAGGGCATGGACGACAACGACTTCACCGTAGTAACGCCAAACTGGAATAACGCGGTTACCTACGATCTGGGCACCGGCTACGGCGGTTCCAAGTTCACGCAGGTGTTCTACCACACGGACCGTACTCCGGGAGGGGCCTACATTCCTCAGGGGCCGACCTCGCTGAACGATCAGCGCTGGATCCGGCTCGCCTGTGTGAACCCCGTTACGGCGGCCCGCCTCGAGGTTATGCCGGGCTCACTCGTCTTTCCGGAGTTTGTCAAGCCGAGTAGTACCGAAACGGATACGCTCGAACTGACTAACATCGGTAACACTCTGCTGACCTTTACAGGACTCACCGCGTTTGAAGACAGTTCAAGGGGACCGGGCGCTCCGGTGACCGGCTGGCTTTCTTACAGCGGTTTGCCGACGACGTTGAACGAAGCGGAAACCAAAGAAATGTACGTGACTTTCAACTGCAATTCGGTTTCCCAGATGGGCACGATCTTGTACGGCCGACTGAGATTCGCATTCGAGACTCCGCCCACGACTCAGGATTTCGAGATTGGCTTGACCGTGACCGATTCAATTGTCTTCCCCGATTGGGATACCATCATGACAGCCTGTACCGAACTCGTCCTCGGAACCAACGGCAACATGGGTCACAATGCCGCCTACCGGGTCAATATGGATTATTTCGGTCCTGATGAGTGCGATATCGGCTCCAATGGGCGCGGTGATTCCAGAATCTACCTGTATGACGCTTCGCCGGTAGTGTTTCGTCACGTCGGCCCCACTGCGTATCGCACCAGCTGGTCGCTGTACTCAGATGGCTTCATCTCCCCCTACGGATTCAAGCCGATGAATGGCCCCGGATATGCTCCGCACGGATCGTTCTCCACTCCCAGCTATGACGGCTTCAATTCCGGCACGTTTATCACGGTCGACTCGCTGGTGAAGCTGGAGCAGACCTGGTGGGCGCCGACGCACCCCGACAGCTGTAACTTCATCGTGGAGCGGCTGCGAATCTTCCCGGCCAACATCGGTTCGCCGGTCACCGGTCTGGTAATCGGTGAGCAGTATGACTGGGATGTTCCGTCCGATTCGGGCGCTAACACCAGCGCGGGCGGAGCCAGCAACGTATCGGGGGTGGACGCGACGCGGCGGTTGGTATGGGTGCGCGGTTTCAACAGCGCCGATACCGTGACGGACTGTATTGACAACTCCAAGCGGTACGCCGGCACTGCCTTGTTGAACTG
>Ga0315293_10001517_pt1 | contig 22555 bp, 24 predicted proteins | sample YL17G13_20_MG_FD_203071 | JGI IMG/M metagenome (GOLD analysis project Ga0315293, IMG submission 203071) | Sediment microbial communities from Yellowstone Lake, YNP, Wyoming, USA - YL17G13_20 | ecosystem: Environmental > Aquatic > Freshwater > Lake > Sediment | place: USA: Wyoming | collected... | reverse complement strand
GGCGTCCGCCAGCATCAGGTCGGCATCTCTCATGAGCTCCAGGCTCCGGGCAGGAATATCCTGGTTGGTGTCGCTGGTGATCACCAATCTCTTCTGTCCGTTGGTCACCAGCACTCCTGCGGCCTGGGCAGGCGGATGGTTCACCTTGAATAGGGTGAACTCCATTCCCGCGATCTCAAAGGGCTCATAGGCGTTCACATCATGGCGCACAGGGTTTAGGAAATAGAGGTAGTTGAGGATATAATCCATGGTCTCCTTCAGGGCATAAACATCCACGTGGCTCTGCACCCTGTGGAAGTCCCCGAAGCCAGCGTAATGGTCGTAATGGGCATGGGTCCAGATGACTCCGTCCACGCTGGCAATGTCCTTCTTCAGGAGCTGCCATCGCAAATCCGGGCTTGTGTCAATCAGCACCCTGCCCTCATCCTCGTCCGATTCCAGGAGGACAGAGAACCTCATCCTGCGGCTTCGTCCTCCCCGCAGGGCATCAGCGCATGCCGCACATTTGCAGCCTATCTTGGGAGTGCCTATGGCGTCGCCTGTTCCTAAGAGCGTGACCTTCATGCCGTAAAGCTCCGCTTATATTCCGAGACCCTGCGGCTGAACTCCTGGATGGATCTTTGCAGGTCATCCTGGACGAGGCGTCGCCTGTCCTCCAGGAGCGCATTCAGGACTGCCTCCCTGATCACCAACCTCAGGTCTGAGCCGGAGTAGCCCTCCGTCAGCTCCGCCAGCTCGTAGGTGTCCACGTCGGCATCGATGCGGGAGAGCACCTTATCCAGAATCTTGCGTCTCATCTCTGCATCCGGCAGCGGGAATTTCAGCACCTTGTCGAACCTTCTCCAGGCAGCATAGTCCAAGAGCTGAGGATGGTTCGTGGCCGCCAGGAGAAGAACGCCATGCTCCACCAGGCTGATCTCATCGATGGCCTTGAGCAGGGTGTTGACCGCCCTCTTAATGGCTCCGTGCTCATCCGAGGTCCTGGCCTTGGCCACGAAGTCGAACTCATCAATGAGCAGAATGCAGGGGCTGAGTCTCTTGGCCAGGTCGAAGACCTTGTCTATGTTCTTGGAGGTCTCGCCCAGATACTGGCTGGTTATCATGGAGAGCCTGACCTCCACAATGGGCAGGGAGAACCAGCTCGACAAAGCGCGCGCTGTGGAGGTTTTGCCCGTCCCCGGCGGGCCCACAAAGAGCAGTTTGCCGATCTCATAAAGGCCGATCTCCCTCAGATACTCCCTGTTCTGCAGGGCCTTGTCCGTCTTCTCTATCTCTTCCTTCTGCTCCTCGGTGAGAATCAGGCCGGAGATGCAATCCCTCACATCCTCGGGGGCCTTGATATACACGAGCTTGAGGAGATCTTCGGACTCTTTGGGGTCTTTGCAGAGCTCCTTTATCTTGGCATCGATCCATTCCCGATCGGCACAGAGGGGCTTATTGCTGTTCTTGGCTTCAGCATAGCTTATATTCAGGGAGTTGTAGTTCTCATAAAAAAAGGCCAGCGCAGGATTCGATCGGATCCTCGCCAGGTCCTTCTGGTTGGCGAACCATTTGGCTGCCACATCAAAAACCGTTAGCCTCAGCTGGGATCCAAACTCCTCAAAGGCCACAAAGGACAGATCTTTTATAACCGCTTTAACGTTCTCGATGCCGTAAATCTCCTGCACGTCCGAGCTGGTTACGTATATCGGCCTTTTGACACTCCTGGTATCAGTGTCGAAGTAATGCTTGCGAATATTGGGAGGCAGGTCGTCTTCAGTCAGATTCTCTCTGCGATTGTAGATATCTGCGGTTAAAAGCAGCTCTGCAACCTCAATAGCGTCGTCCTTCTCCGAACCCATCTCTAAATCCATCTTTAAAGCTCCATCGAACTGAACTAAAGTAGTGGCCTATAAAAAGAGATAAACCTTTCCATGGGCTGCCATGTGCTTCTGCAGATTCAGATCTCCCGATAATGGATCACCGATCTATATACGGCAAGAAGAAAGCCGTAAAGGGTCGGCCCAATGATCACGCCCATAATCCCCACAACAAATATGGGAGCCGTGTACGCGAGCACGGTGACGATGGGATGAATCCTGGAGCTCTTCATGGCCAGATGCGGCCGGATTATGTTCTCAGGTACCACCATCAGCACGATGATTCCGAATAGCAGCAGGACCAGGCTCATAACCAGGTCTCCCATCAACAGATAATAGAGGACCATGGGCACGAAGACAAAAGGAGGTCCGAGCAGGGGGATCAGGGTGAAGATAGCAACTACTGCTCCCAGCACGAAGGGATAGGGTACGCCAAGCAAGGAGAAGCCGATCGCCGCCAGGACGCCGCTGAGCATGGAGGTGGTGAAGTAGACGGTGAAAAGGGTGTTGTAGATTCCATTCAGCTCGTGAAGAAAATAATGAACCATGCTCCTCTTTTCCTTGGGAAGCAGATCCACGGCCCGGCTTACGATGATCTTGCCGTCGATGAGTATGTAGTACGTAAAGAATATTACCACTATCAGCTGGGCGAACATAACCGGCAGATTGGTGGCAAAGGATGTCAGCTCTCGCTCGACGATAGGGAACAGCCAGGAGGCGATGGTTGCAGGGATGTCGCCGATCTCCTGCACGTATTTGTAGCCGATATCATACAAATATTGATAAAGCCAGGCAGGAAGCTTGCTCTGCACCCATTGATCGAGGTCTTGGGGGATGGTGGAGAATTGGACGTTCGATATGGCACCAGATTGCTCCAGATTGGATATCTCCACCAGGAGCACGGTGGTAAGGCCAAGCAAGATGGCCAGGATGAGGACGAACACTATCAGCAGAGAGAACAAGGACGAGACCTGTCCATGCTTGGTGATCCTGTAGATGACGACATAGAGGGGCTTGAGCAGGAAGACCAGAACCACGCTCAAAAGGATGGTGGAGAGAAAATCCTTCGTCAGATATACGGTGACGAGAAAGACCAGCAAGACGAAAGCTTCCGCAGCGATATCAAAGCGACGGCCTAAGTCCATGGAGACAGTTCTACCTGGAACGGAATAAACCTTTCTCTCAAATCTTTATCAAAGATGGAAAGATCGCTTCAAGCTTCAATCTGAGCTCATCGATTAATCTGATGTCAAGGTGCCTTCGATTCCCACCACAACGGTCCTCCAAGGCACGTCAATTCCTGAGCGCTTCATGGCCTCTGCCACCAGCCTGTCGAGCTGTGCACAGCAGGGGACGGTCATATGCAGCACGGTTATATCCCGGATCTCGTTGGTCAAGAGGATCTCTGCCAGCTTGTCTACAAAGGGGCCGGTCTCATCAAGCTTGGGGCAGCCTACAAGAACTACACGACCTTTGAGGAAGTCCTGCTGGATGGCCGGATAGGCAAAAGCGGTGCAGTCCGCAGCTACGAGCAGGCTTGCCCCCTTGAGATAAGGAGCCTGAGGGCGGACAAGTCTCATCTGAATGGGCCAGCTGGAGAGCTGGCTGGACTGGATCGGTTCAGGCATCCCACGGGCAGGAGTTCTTTTGCCCTGGCCCGGCGTGAGGCTGACAGGAATAGGCGCAAGGCGTGACTGCAATCTGTATCTGATGCCCTTTGGCGGCCTGCTCGTCAAATTCCCCAGCTTCTCGCTCCTCGATGGTCAGAGCGCATTCGGGGCAGACAGCTAAGCATGCGCCCAGGCCGTCGCAGAAGCTGTCGCTCACCACTCTTGCCTTGCCTTCTTTCAGCTCTATCGCACCTTCGGCACAGGCGGTGATGCACTCTTTGCAGCCGGTGCAGCGGGACTCGTCGATCTTTATTATCTTTCTCCTGGCCAGTATAGCACCTTCATATCACTATTTCTGAGCCCGAAAAGGAGCTCAGGTAGTCCATGCAGATGGTCTGGCCGGTGGCCGGGTCGGTGTAGCATCCTCCCTGAACTTCTCTTGAACCGGATAAATCGCTACCGTAGTCCACGCAAATAGTCTGGCCTGTAGCAGGGTCGGTGTAGCATCCTCCATGCACTTCTCTTGTGCCGGACAGATAGCTGCTGGAGTCCACGCAGGTGGTCCGGCCAGTGGCCGGATCAGTGTGGCATCCTCCTTGTGAGAATGAACCAAGCTGTAGCGGGGTTCTGCCCGAAGAGCGTATGGTGAACTGCTCCGTTTGGACCTTCTGGCCATCCATGAGAATGTCCACTCGCCAGTTGCCTGGCAGGCTGGAAGCCTTCGATCCGGCAATATCGATGCTAGCGTAGATGTCATACCATTCCCAGCTATCGTAATTCGGCCGGGAATCAGGTATGCTGTCCGAAGAGGATTCATAGAGAGCGCCATCGGGCGAGTACCACTTCCATTCCACCAGATGAGCACCATAGATGCTGCCGAATTTCACCCAGGAGTAGGCCCTGCTGTCGCTGGTCTGGAAGGTGCTGGCCCGTGTGGTGGCCTGGCCTGTGGATTCATCGACCTGGCTGGCCATGGAGTGATCGAGGATCTGGGGCAGGGAGCCAGACCCAAGGGTGCCGGGGACCGTGATGGATGTGCTCGATCCATTGACCATGATCTGCTCAGTCTGGCCGAGAATAGATTCAGACTGTCCTGAGCCAGTTACTATGCTAAACTGCTCAGTGAGAACCTTCTGGCCATCCATGAAGATGTCCACATGCCAGTTGCCGGACAGGCTGGAAGCATTAGACCCGGCAATATCGATGCTATCGTAGACGTTATACAATTCCCAGCTATCTTGACTCGGCCGGGAGTCAGGTATGGCGACCGAAGAGGATTCATAAAGAGCGCCGTTTGGCGAGTACCACTTCCATTCCACCAGATGAGCGCCGTAGATACTGCCGAAGCTCACCCAGGAGTAGGCCCTGCTGTCGCTGGTCTGGAAGGTGCTGGTCCTTGTGCCGACCTGGAAGGTGGACTCATCGACCTGGCTGGCCATGGCATGGTCAATGAGCTGGGGCAGGGAGCCTGACTCACCGGTGCCGGAGGCTAGGGTCGCCAGAACAAAAAAGATCACCGCCAAGGCCGAGATTAAACGAAAAGCATCACTCTTGAAGATCCTCAATAGCATAATTTCCACATCCTGACTTCGATGCAATTATTATCTATGACTAATATGTATATAGGTTTTTTTCCCTTCTCTGTTGATGAAACCCATCGCGTAGATTATAAGATATTTATACATATAAATTAATAGCAGAAATGTAAATCTGGATATCACTCCCTTCCAAAATTATAGCTGGGGCATTCAGGCGCCCCGGCTCTTCTCGCCCTTGACCGGCATAGCCTGAGCCAGCTTATCCTATGCAAACATCATCCTCTCCTTTGCATACCGCCAGCGCCTCAAAGCTCATGCCGCTCTGTCTCTTCTGGATGTAGCCTCTCACTGTGTAAGGGTAGTACGTCGGGCACCAGTTATTGTACCATAGATAGTGATAGCTGTCCCAGTCGGCAGGATGATCTGGAGTCAGATCGCATTTGATGGTTGTGCTTGCCAGGTTGCCACAGGCCCGCCCCCACTTGTCTATGTACGCTCCAGGGTACAGCTTCTTGAGGCATCTATCCTGCTGGAGCAGCCACTCGTCTATCAGCTGGCGAACCGCAGGATTCTCCCAAGGATTGACAGTCTCGCCAGGTCGAGGTGTCGTAGATGCAGGCCCTTGGCTGGCGCTTGCTCTCCACCAGCGAGACCCGCTGTAGCTCTCGGGCTTCTCTTTCGCCCTGAGCTCGTCATTGGATATGATGTCCAGCACCAGGGTGCCGTAGCCGCTGCCTTTGCCCTCGGGGACATCTGCATATTCCAGGTTTAGAGTTTTTCCGCTGATGGTGCCGCGAGCCACATTGGCCCATTGAGGAGACCGATCTCCATCCCACCAGACGACGTTTCCCATCTGGCGGAGGTAATAGGTCCCGCCATCATCGCAGTTCCAGACACCGGTCAGGTTCAATTGCGCAGGCTGGAGGGTCGCAGGTGGCTGGGCAATGGGAGGCTGAGAGATGGTTGGAGGCTTTGCAGTCGGAGGCCGGGCCGTCTGGGGCTGGGTGGCCATCTGCGGCTGAGAGGCTCCTTCGGTCAAGACCGCCGGGGCTTGAGACTCCTCATCCACCACCGCGAAGGGCACAATGTCGATGGCTGTGGCATGCCTCTTGCCGTCGCCTCCCCTGACCTCGGCCTTTATGCGGACGGTGCGGGGACCAACAACGGCATCGCCGTTGGCGCGGATGGCATTATTCGAGAAGATGCCGTCGCCGGAAGTCAAGTCGCCCTGAGTGCCGTCATCGAGCATGACCGCTTCGCCCACATTGGCGTCATGCATTCCCCTGAGGAGCATAGCGTTGCTGACGCGGGATATGGTGTTGGTCGTGGTCACCTTGGCGGTGATGTTCGATGAAGAGCGACCGTCCGTCAGGACGAAGGGAGGGGGCATCCGAGCTTCGTAAACGTCGGGCGCTCCTCCGAGGCTGGCCGGATTGACATCAAGGATAGCCAGCTGCCTGATGACCTTCTCATCTGCGGCGACGAAGAGGATGCGACTCGCATCTTTGTTCATGGTGGCGCGGAACATGCCGTCCCCGACCAAAAGCAGTGGATCACTGGTCCACCAGCCTCCCCGCAATGCCAGAGCAAGCATCTCGCCCGTCTCTGTGTCCATCAGCACGCCTGAAGATCCCAGGAGGAGCCTGGAGCCGTCGTGGCTCATGGTGATAGGGTCGTCAGAGCCGGGGAATCCAGAAGGCAGGCGGGCAGTGGCATTTATCAAGAGCCGCTGGCCTGTGCCGTCGAAATTGAACACGCCTATCTCTCCCGGTGTGGAGCAGCAGGGGTTTGGCAAAATGTTGTAGAACATCTTCGGTCCATCTCCACTGATGCCGATCTTATTGATGGCCCAGAAGTAATCCTTTGGAAAGACAAACTCGTGCAGCCCTGAGCCATCGGAGTTGGCCCCCAGGATGCATAGTCTCTTCTCTGTGTAAACGGCGAAGACCATTCGCGAACCGTCCGAAGATAGATCGAAGCAGCCTGCGGCAGGGCTGACGCTATCGGCAGCCACGCCGAGCAGGGCGGCAATCTGATCTGGCCCTGCGATCTGCCTCAGCCCACTGCCATCGAAATTGATGGTCCAGATCCCGCGCTGAACGGGGATCTTGGGCGAGCTGCCCTGCACTTCGGTGTCGCCTTTCACCATGAAGAATACCTGCCCATTATCGATGATCTTCATGCCTACAATCGATCCGGTGTTGAGGAGGGCTCCTGCGCCGCTGCCGTCGGCATTGGCGACACGAAGTTGTATTCCATCTGTGGAGACAACCTTCGAGCCATCAGGACTTATGTCAGCCGATGCACTGCAATAGCACAGCGGTTTGTAAGAGTCCACCTCGCGCTGGCCTGTGCCTTCCGCATCGATCACGTGAATATGAACAACTAATTCAGGAGAATAGGTGGCGGTGGTGAAAGCAGCACGCTCGCCGTTCTCGCTGAGCACTGGCCATATTCCATTATTGCTATCCACTCCATCGGTCAGCGATGTGATCTCATGATACGCCAGAGTGCGGATGACTGCGCAGACCAATTTACCAGTGGCCTGGTCAGTAAAGCACTCACCCTGCCCGCTGCCGTCAGCGGCACATGCGGCTGTGCAGCTCCATGCCAATATCGCCAGGATTAAGGCAGCTTCCATCTTAAAAATAGGCACCAATGCTCATCCCTCCCAGGGACCAAAGTCGCCCTGTTATAATGCGAAAAACCATGGAAGGTATAAATATCTATCTTTGTTAATTGTGATATTTGTTTTTTCAGGTGCAAATTTCATGATGCGTAAACAGCATACTCCTACAGGCCCCCTCCTTTCCCTTGCGCCCGGCTGGCCAACGGGCTCTTTTGCCCGGAAGCTGCACGGACTCAAGGAACTATATTCGGCAGGCCTTCCATTTTTGGAATCGCGAAGCTCACAGGTCCCTGGATATCTGGGAGAGCCTGTTGATCAGCCAGTTGGTCAAAAAGCCCGTGAGGAAGCAGACGAACATGGTAGAGAAGGTTCTGGTCTGCGAGTTGGCGTTGAAGGCTATGAGCCCGGAGCTGAAGAGCAGATAGGCCATGTAGCCGAAGATCATGCTCAATAGCGGAATGGCCATGTACCAAAGCCGCTTATATCTCGTTGCCAGGCCGTCCCGACGCAGGTCGTCCGCCACCCCGGTCAGGATCTGAGCCGAGGAGCCAAGGCCCGCGAAGAAAGCGGCCCAGAGAGGAACCTCCAGGATGCTCGCTTCCGCATATCTGTAGATCAGGTAGCTGAAGAAGAGGGTGGAGAGAGTTCCAAAGATGACGGCGTAAAGGCCGTAAAGCTTGAAAAAGTAAGAGAGCGTCCGCAGGCTGTGAAAACTGGAGCCTTTTATCTTGAACTTGGCCTCATTGATGGCGCTGGTAAGCTCGTACTTTGCCCGGTCATAGTAGATGTAAGAGTCGGCAAGGTTTTCCTTATTGAACTCCTTGAGGGCCAGCACATAGAAGTCATAGCTATTTTTTATATCGATGGAACTCCTGTGGGCTGCCTGGAGCATGCGATCCAGCTTTTTGAGGTCCGCCTCCACCTCAGCGCAGGATTCCGGGATTGAGCAGGCTTTGGAGTTCACAACTTAATTACTAACAAAATTAATATATAAAGTTTTCGTAAGCCCTTGAGACCCGCTTACATAAATAAAATAATTTTATTATCTTTGAATTTGTGGCGGCATAAAAAGATTTCGCTATTTTCCCCGGTCATTTCCATTAAAAATAATTGATAATTAAATTAAAAATTTGGAAGATTATATACAATAAATTGACGACAAAATATAATATATGTTCTAATAATCATAGTTAATATGAAATTCAATACGCAGAGTATCCTCGGCCCGAAGAACCAAAATAGTGATCAATTGGATATTAGAGGCGCTCTGGTCACTGCTTCAACCCAAATATGCTATCTCCTTTGCTTGTCTTATCTGCCGAAGGAGCATTCTCTTAAAAGATCCCTTATGCCTTCCGCTTCCAGGCGACATGGCCACGCTGTCCGGGATCATGATCTGATGGATCTCCTCCATCATGCTTTCGGCAAGGCTGCAGCATTCGTCCGGGTCATCCGAGGGGATGCGATTTTCCTTGACAATTTCTTTCATAAGTATAGATAGCACATCTTCATTAAAAAATTTTTCTATCTTTGAAAATAACCTGGATCTTAAGAAAATCTAATAAATTTTTTAAATATACAGAAAAAATATTTATTGGCAATACACCTCCTTTCGCGCTTTCGCAAGGCCAACCGGGCGGTCATACTTTAATACTTCGTCGAATAATTATCGGCCATGCTTGATGACCAGATCTTCTGCCCTTCCTGCGGCGAGAACCAAGAGCATGCTCTGATAAAATCAGGGCAGGAGAACCTAGTGCGTTGCGAAGAATGCGGAACGGTTCATTCCGTAGAGAGAGAGCGAGAGCGACTGGTTACTTTGAAGGTGATCGTAAACAAGGACGGCATCTCCCAGCCGTATTTGATCAAGATCCCGGGCCGAGAGGAGCTGCACGTCGGCGACGAGCTGCTGGTGGATGATGCGTCCCAGGATGTGGTTATGACGGAGATCGCATCCCTGGAGACGGACCGGAGGGTCGAAAAGGCTCCTGCCGAAGCGGTGAGGACCGTCTGGGCCAGGGCCATCGATGAGGTGCCTCTGAAGCTATCCATCTACAGGAGAGGCCGAACCTATCCCCTCAAAGTTTCTCTGCCTGGAAATGAGGTCTTCGAGGTAGGGGAGACAAGAGAGATGGAGGGATTCAAGTTTCGCATCGTCAAGATCAAACTGCGCAAAGAGGGCTTTGCCAATCTGGCCGAAGCCAAAGACATCCTCAGAGTGTGGGGTAGAGAGCTTTGAAGAAGGAGGATCTGTTGCAGGGCATGCGCGGCCGCATAAAAGAGACCGTCTTAACGGCTATGGCTCGCGTTCCCAGGGAGATGTTCGTGCCCGATCACCTCCGCTCCAGAGCATACGACGATATGCCTCTGCCCATTGGATTCAACCAGACCATCTCCGCTCCGCATATGGTGGCCATAATGTGCGATCTCCTTGACCTGCGTCCGGGAATGGTCGTCCTGGAGGTGGGCGGAGGCTGCGGATATCATGCCGCCGTGATGGGGGATCTCGTGGGTACACAGGGCCACGTCTATTCCGTGGAGCGCATACCGGAGCTAGTAGCTCAGGCCAGAAAAAATCTGGTCGCAGCAGGCATAAAGAACGTGACCATGATCGAAGGCGACGGAAGCATCGGCCTGCCCCTGCATGCTCCCTACGACCGCATAAGTGTGGCTGCGACTGCGCCAAGCGTCCCAGAGCCCCTCCAGCAGCAGCTGAAACCGGGAGGAATGATGGTCCTGCCTGTTGGCCTCGGCTTTCAGGAGCTGGTCTTGGTGACCAGGAAGAACGGCATTGTAGTCGAAGAGAAGATGGGCGTGGCCTTCGTTCCCCTCATTGGAGAACACGGCTTCAAGGATTAGCCTCGACAAGATCACTTTTCAAGATCTGAGATTTGAAGAGACGAGCACGAGACCGGATGGCAGATCTAATATATCCGCCCAACTGATGGCTCGGTTGAGATGAAGCCTTTAGCTATCATAATCATGGACGGCTTCGGCATAAGCCCTGAAACGAAGGGCAATGCCATCGCCAGGGCACATAAGCCAAACTTGGAGAGATTCTGGAAAAATTATGCCACCACCGCCTTGGGCTCGTCGGGCCTAGCCGTGGGTCTGCCAGGAGGGCAAATGGGCAACTCGGAGGTGGGCCACCTCAACCTGGGCGGCGGACGGATCGTCTACCAGGACTATACCAGGATCAGCCTGGCCGTGGAGAACGGAACCCTTTACAAGAATCCCGTTCTGCTGGAGGCCTTGGAGAAGGCCGGAAGCGGTAAGCTGCATCTAATGGGCCTGCTCTCTGATGGCGGCGTACACAGCCACAACACCCACCTCTACGCCCTTCTGGAGATGGCAAAGAAAAGCGGGCTGCGAATGGTTTATGTGCACGCCATTCTGGACGGCAGGGATGTGCCGCCCAGGAGCGCTCTGACCTATTTCCGGGAGCTGAAGGAGAAGTTCAAGCAGCTGGGCATGGGCGGGGTGGCCACGGTCTCAGGACGCTACTACACTATGGACAGGGATAAGCGCTGGGAGAGGATAGAGAAGGCTTATCGCTGCCTCACCCAAGGAGAGGGCTTCAAAGCAGAAACGGCCGAAAAAGCGGTACAAAACGGCTACGAGCGTGGCGAGAACGACGAGTTCTTGAAGCCTACGGTCGTGGACGCCGCCGGACTGGTGGAAGATGGAGACTGCATCATCTTCTTTAACTTCCGGCCCGACAGAGCACGCGAGATCACCAGGACCTTTGTAGACGGCGATTTCAAGGAGTTTCCTAGGAAACCGATCCAGGTTCATTACACCTGCATGACCCAGTACGACGCCACCTTGAAGGTGCCCGTGGCCTTCCCGGCGCAAAACCTCAACGATACCCTGGGCCAGGTAATCAGCAGAGCCGGGCTGCGCCAGCTCAGGATCGCGGAGACGGAGAAGTATGCTCATGTCACCTACTTCTTCAACGGCGGAAAGGAACAGCCCAATCCAGGCGAGGACCGCGTCCTCATACCATCGCCAAAAGTTGCCACCTACGACCTCAAGCCGGAGATGAGCGCTTACGAGGTCAGAGATGAGGCTCTGAGGCGAATCGATTCCGGCAGCTACGATCTCATCGTCCTCAACTTCGCCAATCCGGACATGGTGGGCCACACAGGGATCTTCGAGGCCGCCAAAAAGGCGATCGAGGTCGTGGATGTTTGTGTGGGCAGCATTGTGGACGAGATTCTGAAAGCAGGAGGTGCAGTTCTGCTCACGGCTGACCACGGTAACGCGGAGAAGATGGTGGATGAATTTACCGGCCAGCCGCACACCGCTCACACCACCAACCCGGTGCCCTTCACCCTGATAATCGACGACGGAAAGGAGCATAAGCTGAGGGAGGACGGCATCTTAGCGGATGTAGCGCCCACAGTGCTGCAGCTTCTCAAGATCTCGCAGCCGGAGGCTATGACCGGAAAGACTCTGATCGTGTCCTGATAGCATTGACTCTGATGGCCCTTCAAGCCAGAGAAGCATTTAATAGGCCGTTGGGGCTATCTTAAAGAAGGGAGATAAGATGCCAGAAGAATGCCTCCAGCCCGATACAGCGTATCTTTTGCAGGTTCTAGAGAGTATCATAGGCTTTAAGACGGTTGCTCCTCCGGGGAGCTGTTATCAAGAGATTGTGGAATATCTCTTGCCCATCTTCAAAGGCATGGGCTTTGAGACAGAGAAGCTGGTCATGCCCCAGGAGGTCTTTGCCGCCAAATGCGCTGATCAACGGCTGGTGGGCGACCGCTTCAATCTGCGAGCTAACTTGGACATAGGAGCAAAAGAAACCCTGGTCATCTATGCTCATCTGGATGTTGTGCCGCCCGGGAACGGCTGGGACACCGATCCCTTCCAGATGGTGCAGAGGAACGCAAGGATCTATGGCCGGGGCGTCTCCGACTGCAAAGGCTCGATAGCAGCGCTCATAGCAGCCCTCAAGGTGCTCCTGGAAAAGGGCAAGCCGAAGTACAACCTCTGCATCCTCTTGACCACGGATGAAGAGGTGGGCGGCTACTCCGGGCTCTGCTACCTCACGGATCGGGGATTGGTCAGGGGGGACCTCATGCTCTGCATGGACGGCTTCTCGGACGATGTGGTTATTGGCAGCAACGGCGTCATCCACTGGGAGGTGGTCGTGCATGGTAAATCTGCCCACAGCGGCGCCAGCTTCATGGGCATAAATGCCGTGGAGAAGTCCCTGCCGATCATGGAGGAGCTGATGAGGCTCAAGAAGACAGTTGAGGCTCGTTCGTCCTTGCTCCCGGCCAACTCTCCCCTGGAATCGCTGGGCAAAAAGAATCTCATGCCCATTCTCAACATCACCATGATCAGCGGAGGCATCAAAGAGAACATCGTTCCGGACAGGTGCGTCCTGAGCGGGGACCGGCGCGTCATTCCCGAGGAGAGCATGGAAGAGGCCATGGCCGAGATCGAGAAAGCCTTGAAGCCCATTGATGTCGAATACGACCTGAAGCTCTTCCCCGGATATCCGCCCATGAGCGTAAATCCCGATCACAGGTGGGTTGCGGAAGTGAGAGCGGCGGTGGAGAGGGGCATGGGATTCCTACCCCGGCTCTCCGGAACTCAAGGAAGCCTGGATCAGGCCTATGCCACGGAGAAGACCAGGATTCCGACGTGCGTCTTCGGTGTGGGCCGCCAGCTGGAGAGCAATGTTCACGGCTCGAACGAGAATGTTCGCCTCACCGACCTGGAAGGATTTGGACGGTTCATCATCGAGCTTCTGCGAGCCTGATTCTCGGCGGCATGAAAGTCATATCCGTGGTGGGAACCAAGAAGACCGGCAAGACCACTCTAGTGACGGCGCTGGTGAGGTCGCTCTCCAAACACGGCCGGGTGGGGACGATCAAGAACATGGCCGGGCATCCCGTGGATCGCGGCGACACAAGGCGCCACTTCGAGGCCGGGGCGGATGTGGTCATAGGACTCGGCGAGGCGCGGCTCAAGGTGACGCGCGAGCGGGGCGACCTGGACTCTGCTCTGGCCGAGCTTCAAAGAGAGGACGTGGACTATGCGGTGGTGGAGGGCTTCAAGCATAGCCACCTCCCCAAGTTCGTCATGGCGGACATCGAAGTGCCAAACACGCTGCGGAAAGTGATGCTTTCCGAGGTGAATGAGAAGCTGGTCGAGGAGCTGGCGGAGATGGTCCTGGGGCTGGAGGATTACCGGCCCAGGGCCCAAGATCAGGGAAGGATGATTCAGGTTTGAATTTTGATAAGGATTCAACCTGCAATGGAGTTTTCCCAACGGAAAACTTAAACATGAGAACCTCCATCTCACAGTCGTAGGAGATGATTCAAGATGGCTGATTGCGAACTTTGCACCCGCGCTAGACCCCTGCTCTTTCCCATAAAGGCTCCCGTTCACAACCTGAGCTACCCCGAGGGCGCATACAAGGGCGTCTGCGACATCTGCCTGGAGCATTTGGAGAAGGGCTGGCAGGAGCGCTTCGGGCCAAAGCCGGAAGCAAAGAAGTAAAAATAATAGTGGTAATAACATAACCAGAAAGCGCAATATCTTTTTTGATCAATCGAAACAACCCTGTCCGGTTTAGCAGCAGCTTCGCGAAACGAGGGGGAAATCATGAGGATGCAGAAGGAAGAGAAGATAGTAGTAGTGCTGCTACTCATGGCCCTGGGATCTTTGGCCGTGGCCTTCTGGGCCTTCGGCCCCGAGGACGGCGCACCTGAAGTCTCTTCTGTGGCCGAAAAGGACTCCGGCCTTTCTGTGCAGGGCCTGGTCCTGGAGGTGATCCCCACCAAGAGCGGTGGCAACCTGCTCCTCAAGCTGGACTCAACGCCCCTGTCTATCTTCATTCCCGCCAGCGCCGGAGCAGGAGAGGTCCAGAACAAAGTCAAGCTCGGCGACCGCGTCGTGGTCAAGGGATCGGTATCCGAGTACCAGGGCGAGGAAGAGCTGAAGGTCGCCAAGGCAGGGGATGTCCAGATAGTGGGAACCTGACCAAGGAAACCTGAATAGGTGAGGAGAAATTGAAGGCGCTCGTCTTCGGCGGCACAGGCAGGATTGGCTCAGCCGTGGCCTGGGACCTTGCACGCTACGGAGGAGCCGATTCCGTGGGCATTGCGGGCAGAAGCCTTGAATCGCTGCAGAAGATAATGGACTGGATCGGCAGCGATAAAGTTACAGCTCACGTTCTGGATATCACGGACGCCAGCGCATCGCGGAGGCTGATGCAAGAGTACAATGTTGGCGTCATCGCCCTGCCCGACCGAAAAAGCAGCTACAGGACCGTCGAGGCGGCCATCGAGGCGGGCTTGAATGTGGTGGACGTCCTGGAAGAGTATCACCGCAGGCCCGAGCCTTATGAGACGGAAGGCCTGCAGATTCCGACGGGCATGAGCCTGGAGGACTATGGCGAGTCTTTGCACCGCAAGGCTCTGGAAAATGGGGTAATCCTTTTGGATGGCATGGGCTTTGCCCCCGGCCTATCCAATGTGACTTTGGGCGAAGGAATAAGAAAGGTCGAGGCAGAGTCGGCCGTGGCCCGGGTGGGCGGCATACCCTCCCCTGCGTCGGCGGCGCGTCATCCTCTGCAGTACATGATCACCTGGTCCTTCGGACACGTGCTCCGCGAATACATGGTCAAGGTTCGCATCCTGCGGGAAGGAAAGATAATGGAGGTAGAGGCTACCTCTGGTCGGGAGAGCTTTCGCTTCCAGGAATGCGGAAAGGACGAAGAGCTGGAGTGCGCCATCACCCCGGGCATGCCCAGCTTTCTTTACACCCGCAGCAGCCTGAAAAACTTCGCGGAGAAGACCATCCGCTGGCCGGGCCACTGGCAGGCGATAGATGCCCTGAGGGAATGCGGTCTACTTGATCTGCAGCCGGTCAGCTTCGCAGGCGGAACCGTCCGGCCCAGGGACTTCTTCCTCAGCCTGATCGAGCCAAGGCTTCGGCCCCTGCCCGGCGACGAGGACATCTGCGTCATGTGGAACACAGCCACTGGTGAGGATAGGCAAGCGGACTATTTCATGTGGACGAGAGCGGATAACGCCAACGGGATCTCGGCCATGGCCAGGGTGACGGGCTTCTCTGCGGCCGTGGCCGCCAGGCTGCTGGCAAGGGGTGAGATAAAGGAGAAAGGGATAGTGGCGCCTGAAGACGCCATCAAGGATGAGATCTACCGGAAGTTCAGGCAAGAGCTGGAGAAGAGGGGAATAGTTGTCACAGAAACAGCAAAAGAAGTAACAAAAGAAGCAGTAAAGACCACTCAGGCGGGAGGGAAATGAAGATCATCACTCTCCTCACGGACTTCGGCTCCTTCTATCCAGCGCAGATGAAGGGGGTGATCCTCGCCAAGCTCAAAGACAAAGACGTTACCTTCGTGGACATCGCTCACGACATCCCGCCCCAGGACGTGCGCGCGGGAGCCTTTGCCCTTCTCTCCTCGGCCCGCTACTTTCCTTCCGGGACTGTCCATGTTGCCGTGGTCGATCCCGGCGTGGGCACAGGAAGGCTTGGCCTGGTGGTGGAGAGCGGAGGGCAGCTCTTCGTCGGCCCTGACAACGGCCTGCTCCAGCCCGCGGCCCAGTCCCTGGGATCGCCCCAGGCTTACAAAATAGCGCGCAAGTTTGAGGCCTCAAGCACCTTCCATGGCCGGGACGTCTTCGCGCCGGTAGCGGCGCTCCTGGCCGCGGGCGAGAAGCCTGCGAGCCTTGGCCCGAGGGTCCGGCCCAAGACCTTGAGCTTTGGAGAGCCGAAGAGGACAGACAGCGGAATTGAGGCGACCGTCATCTACATAGACAGGTTCGGCAACCTCATCCTGAATATGCAAAAGCTTCCCGCCTTTGGCCTGAGCCTGAAAGGAATAAAGCTGAAAAAGGTCAGGACCTACGCCGAAGGCCGCAGGATCGAACCGCTTATAACCCTGGGAAGCCATGGCTTTGCAGAAATCGCGGTCAACCAGAGAAGTGCTGCCGAGGTGTTCTGCCTCAAAACCGGTGACCGCATTGATCTGGAGGAGATTTGATTTGTTTGGAATAGAGTTCGTGCCCGATGATTCCGTCCTGAAGATAGGCTACATGGCAAAGCTGGCAGAGGATGCAGGCTTCCAGAATATCTGGATCACAGATCACTACAACAACAGGGACGTCTGGACCACCCTGGCTATTCTGTCCCTCATGACCAACAAGATCCGTCTGGGCACAGGGGTCACCAATCCCTACACCAGGAATGCGGCCATCACCGCCTCCAGCATCGCCTCCATAAACGAGATCTCCGGAGGGCGTGCCATCCTGGGAATCGGCCCCGGCGACAAAGCCACCTTCGACAAGATGGGAATCGACTGGGACAAGCCCCTTTCCAGGGTGAAGGAGGCCGTCCTGGCCATCCGAGCCTTCCTGGCCAGGGAGCAGGTGAACCAGGCGGGATTCAAGGGAGCGCAGATGGCTTTTGGCACCGGCAAGATATCCATCTACATCGGCGCTCAGGGGCCGAAGATGCTGGAGCTGGCAGGCAGCATCGCGGACGGGGTCCTCATCAATGCCTCCCACCCCGACGATTTCAAGTTCGCCGTGCCCGTAATCCGGCAGGGAGCGGAAAAAGCGGGTCGCAAGCCTGAGGATGTGCAGGTCTGTGCCTACGCCAGCTTCAGCGCCGATAAGGATCAGGCCAAGGCCGTGAACGCCTCCAAGATCGTGGTGGCCTTCATCGTGGCCGGCTCTCCGGAGAATGTGCTGCAACGGCACGGCATCAGCATGGACGAGGCCCGGGTGATCTCCGATGCTCTGGCTAAATATGACTTCAAATCGGCTATGGAGGCCGTGACGCCCAGGATGACTGAGGTCTTCTCCGTCTCAGGCAACCCCCAGGACTGCCGGGCACGAGTGGATGAGCTTCTCAAGACGGGCGTTACTCAAGTAGTGGTGGGCTCGCCCATCGGGCCGAATAAGGAGAGCGCCATCAAGCTGATTGGAAAACAGGTCATCGGCAAATAATTGTCAGAAATCGTTTAGAGAACTGAGGGGAGGCAAATTTCATGCGCGGGCTCTACATCGGGCGCTTCCAGCCCTATCATCTGGGCCACCAGGCCGTTCTGGAGAAGATCGCAAGAGAGATGGACGAGATAGTAATAGTGATTGGAAGCGCCCAGGAGAGCCATACCCTGGAGAATCCCTTCACCGCAGGAGAGAGGATGGAGATGATCTGGGCTGCTCTGGCGAAGGGAGATCTGAGGAATATATGCTATGTCATTCCAGTGCAGGATATCAATCGAAACGCGATCTGGGTCTCTCACCTTCAATCCATGGTTCCCAGCTTCGATGCGGTCTTCTCCAATAATCCTCTCGTGGTCCGGCTCTTCTCCGAGGCAGAGGTGGAAGTGAAAAAGCCGCCCATGTACCAGAGGGATATGTACTCAGGGACGGCCATTCGCAGGCTGATGCGGGAGAGCGGTGATTGGCCTGCTCTGGTGCCGGAGCCTGTAGCCTCGCTCATTGCCAGGATGGGAGGTGTGGAGCGTCTGGTCCAGGTATCGGGCAGCGACAACTCCCACCGGCGGTCGCCTGCAAAGATATGAATCCAGGTTCCCGGAAGTTTGCCTGGAACTGATTATCCAGAAGCAGAGGTGTGTTTTGCTTATCAGACTTCTCTGATCCCTCATCCCCGGCCAGGGCCTGGTGCCCGGCCTAGGTGGAGTTCCCGGTAGGAGCAGATAAAGCATCAGGCTTGGTTTTTTATTGGGCTATTCAATTAGAAATGAGGAGGGATGACCCAGGCGTGGGTAAAGGAGGGAGGATAAAACACCATAACTCCTGGGTCACAAACTCTGCAAGAAATCACCATATAAATATAGATGATTGGAATGGTCTAAAGTAACCAGATCCCAATCGTTGGTGGCAGTGGGCATAAATCCCCTTCCTCGAATCCCGCCTGGTCTTATCATATCCCGCTCATCTGGGCGACGATGGCATGCATGGCCGCCAAGTCGAATCCCTGCCGCCTCCACATGGGCGGGCGCATGCAGGCGGGCAATGGTTAGGATTTGCTCCTAAGCCCGGGCTCGCGCGCGCGGAGATTCTTGGAGCTAAGATCGCTGACAGTGAGGATGAAGGATTCTGGTCCGGACTTTTCGACGAATTGAAGGAAAGAGGTCTAGAAGGTGTCAAGATGCAGGAACTCGCAGCCGAACTCAACCAAAAAAGACATTCGAAATCGGCTAACACCATGGATAGGTTCAGCCAGACCTATGTAATTACAAGGCTTTTCCAAGAGAGCATTGGAGAAAGATAAGAACCACTAACGGGCTCGAAAGAATCAACAAGGAGCTTAAAAAGAGAAGTAGAGTTGTAGGAGCGTTTCCAAACGATAGATCACTCCTGAGGCTGGCGGTCGCCATACTCATGGATGTCAATGAAGAATGGCTAACGGGTAAAAGGTACTTATCTATGGAAGAGGAATAAATTGAGACGAGGATACCGGGCTCAGAAATTACAGAAATTATGAGACACTACCCCAATAAATCAAGTTCGGCGAAAAATAAAATTAGCAAAACCAATTGAAAAAAGATTAAAAGATATGAGGCTGTTCACTTCGGCTTAATCATCCTTGTGGCGACCTTGCTCTCGATCTTCTCCTCTTTCAGCATGCACAACTTGCTTGCGTTCCTGACATAGAACCACCAGTGGATGAAAACCAGCGTTCCCCATCCGACGAGAGGATACAGCATAATCCAGCGATACCGAGAGGGCACGAAGAGCATATTCAGCATTACCCAGAGGCTGTTTACTACTATATATATTAATACGTGAATACCCCAGAGCGTCTCTTCCGCCTCTACATGCAGATCCCTGAACATACTCTTATATTCTTCCAAGTTTGAAGCCATTTACCGACACCTCGATCTTCAATTGAACCAAAACCTCCAATATGATACAAAAGATTGAAAGGATTTCAGTCCACAGGCGCTTTCCTTGCCATCTTGGAGATGGCTCTCTCCTCTCTGAGCCTGCAAAGCTTGCTTGCGTTCCTGACATAGAACCACCAGTGGATGAAGACCAGAGTGCCCCAGCCTATGACCGGGTAGAACATGAGCCAGCGATATCGGGATGGCACAAAAAGGGCATTCAGAATCACCCAGATGATGTTGACCAAGGCAAAAATAACCACATGAACGCCAAAGAGGGTCCGTTGATCTTCCACATGAGACTCACGGAACAGCTGAATGTATTGATCCATATTTCCTGCCATGTCAATCACTTCCAGAGGAAAATCTAAATATCTATAGACAGGTCCTGAAAACATATTAAGTTTATGGAACATAATTATTGCAGTTCAATGGTGCTTGCTTTTGATTGCAAGTGGCTGAAAGTCGACAACAGTGAAACGGAGGTGCGATGAAAATGGATACATTATTTCCCTATGCCAATATCTTAGCAGGGTTGCTGGTTCTCGTAGTAGGTTTTCTCTTTCACTTTATTGGCCAATTGATCAGCCTTATCAATTGGGAACTCGCCGAGAGGATAGGCATCGCCGAAAAGGGGATTCTGCCCGAGTACAAGGCCTATGAAGACGGCATGGCTGTAGCAGATGTCGCACTCGGATGGATATACGGTTTAGCTGGATTGGGACTTATTCTCGGCACCCTATGGGGCTTCAAGTTGGCATGGTTTCCTGGAGTAGTAATGATTTACCACAGCATCAGTTTCTGGTTCTGGAGCCGTAACCAGAAAAAAGCCGGTCATAAATACAGAACAGAATCAATGAGGATTGGATGGTTCCTAGCAAACCTCATCACCGGTGTCCTAGCTGTCCTAATTGCCTGGATTGGACTTTAATCATCTATGAGGAGAACCGAAAGGTAATGAATGTCACTTTAAGATGAGAATTCAACATTGGAAAATAATACGGACTACCAACACCCTGGAAAGGATAAACAAAGAGCGGAAACAAAGAAGTCGGCCTGCTGGGGCGTTCCTCAGCGAAAAATCCCTGATGAGATTAGCGGGATGCATGATGATATCAGGATACAGAGCGTCTACGAATTACAGCAAATTAGGCACACACTCAGCGCCAAGGAAAGCCGCCTGAACTGCAATCTGTATGCCTTTATGACCATCGGATACTACCAGCTTGACACCTTCTAGACCTCTTTCCTTCAATTCGTCGAAAAGTCCGGACCAGAATCCTTCATCCTCGCTGTCAGCGATTTTAGCTCCAAGATCTCACGATATCCGTCTTCACGTACTCCTGTAACCACCAGCAAAGCCTTGGTTACATACTTCGCGCCATCGCGGACCTTGAGATAGCTCTTGCATCGACGTAAAGGTATGGTATAGGATGTTCTATAGGTCTTTTGAGGAACTCGTCAACCTTTTCGCCCAGCTCTTGAGAGATATCCTGGACTCGTCGTGTTGAGACTCCCTGTAGATAGGATTCTGCAATAGCTGCAATCAAGGCTTTCAGTAACGTCAGTTCGTGGGACAGGTGTGAATTGGATTGACCCTTGCTGCAAAACGCTAATATATATTAAGGCATACCTGCGATATATTATTACGTTATTATCATGAGGACTTGTCTTGAGCCCTGAACCCATTCAATTAGAGTAGTGTTTGAGGATCTCTCTGCCTCCAGAAGGCCGGCAACCGATGGTGTGCCAATAGTGCAGCCAATAGTGGATCTTAACCAGGAGTCAAGTATTGACTATAATAGGCCAGAATACCGTTCTTAAGAGCTTGAATCGTCTCAGGGTGCGCGTCGACCGCGATGCGTTCCTCGGCCAGTGCAGCAATGATCACCCGCTGCGTTCTGAGCTATTCAGCACCGACCAGTTGGAACGGCATGCAAAGGCGCTGGCAGAAGGACATGAGGTCGATTTAAAACCCGGAAAAGATCTGATTCTGCCAAGGCTCTCTGAGAATGAGAAGATCCTGCTGCAGGTACACGAGCTGCTCACAGAGGCGGTGTCATCGAACCTCAGGATTGCACCAGCCTCTGAGTGGCTAATGGATAACTTCTATCGGATAGAAGGGCAGATTCGCATGGCCAGGCAGCACCTGCCGAAAGGTTACAGCAAAAATCTGCCGCACATGCTCACAGGTCCGCTGGCCGGGTACCCGCGCGTTTACGACCTTGCCAAGGAGCTGATCCAACACATTGATGGCCGTGTGGATGCAGAAAGCCTGAAGCGTTTCGTAGATGCGTATCAGACGGTCAGTGTGCTGAACTTGGGCGAGCTCTGGGCGGTTCCGATCATGCTCCGTCTGGCGCTGATAGAAAACCTGCGCCGCATATCTTTGCGCATCGCCAAGGCAAGATACGACCGCAATCTAGCAGGTCAATGGGTTGACCGGATAATTCAGACGGCAGAGACCGACCCTAAGAGCATGATCCTTGTGGTGGCTGATATGGCCAGCTCAGCCCCTCCAATGTCCAGTGCCTTTGTTGCCGAATTTGCCCGAAGGCTGAAGGGACAGAGCCATGCTCTGGCTCTTCCGCTAACATGGATTGAAGAGCGTCTATCTGAAATGGGGAAGGCCACCGGGCAGATGGTCCAGCAGGATATCCAGCAGGAAGCTGCAGATAAGGTCTCCATAGTCAACAGCATTGGAAGCTTCCGCTTTCTTGAGTCCACGGACTGGCGAAGGTTTGTGGAAGGGACAAGCGCTGTCGAGAGGGCACTGCACATGGACCCTGCAGGCGTTTACAGCCAAATGGACTTCGCCACCCGGGATCGCTACCGCCATACAGTTGAGAGGATTGCAAGGCGAAGCTCGCTCTCTGAGGAAGAGGTCGCACAGATGGCGGTAAAACTGGCCCAGGAGAGGCTAGAGGCGGCAGAAAGCGATGATCGAGGTGCACATGTTGGTTTCTACCTGATAGATACGGGGCTTCCAAAGCTAGAGAGGGCTGCCGGGATGA
>Ga0315293_10001516_pt1 | contig 22560 bp, 16 predicted proteins | sample YL17G13_20_MG_FD_203071 | JGI IMG/M metagenome (GOLD analysis project Ga0315293, IMG submission 203071) | Sediment microbial communities from Yellowstone Lake, YNP, Wyoming, USA - YL17G13_20 | ecosystem: Environmental > Aquatic > Freshwater > Lake > Sediment | place: USA: Wyoming | collected... | reverse complement strand
GTCGAAGTCCACCTGGTCAAGCTCGGCATACATAGTTACAAAGGTTGTTACCTCGATTCCTTCGACATCGCCGGTAATCTTCAAACGCACCAACACCGGACCAACGGCTGCAACCTCCGATTTGACATTCTTTAGAGTATGCTCCTGGCCGTCAAAATAAACCGTCTGGCAAAGACTACGGCCCATATCGGAAGCGACCAATTCAGTCCCTGTTGCTTTGTGAATAAGGCTTGAAATGCCGCCGTTTTGCGTGTCCACTTTGAGCAGGTAATAAGGACTTTCCAGTTGAGCCGGTGTTGCTACGAGTTTATCTTGTCTAATCCTGGCTTGAGGTTCCGATTTTAACTGCAAATGCTTGAAGCCAAAGCCCGGGATTTCGGGTGAAACAAAATACAATATGCGTTGCCCATTTTCCGCCACAATCTGGCAATTAAGATTCTTCCCATCGGCAACCACAGCGTTAATATCTTCAGGGTACTGGATGCGAACCAGACCTCCGCGGGAGAAGCTAAGATTATTGAAAATAGTAACATCTCGCTCATTTGGTTCCAGCCCTACGCCAGACCAGCCTGATTGCAGTAGTTTTTGGGCGAGGTGGTTTAACTCCTGGCTCCACTTTTGGCGCAACTCGGCATTATGCCGTTTATTATTGTCATCGGTGCCGTTCCATGCGTGGTCGGAGAGCATACTAAGGCACCACTCGGCCCGCTGGCGGTAGTCGAGTGTTGCCTGATGTAGTTCTGGTTTTTTTGGGGCCGCGACAGATAGAAGCGCTTCAGCAGCCAGAAATGTCCTTTCACCTTCGCGCATATCGGCGACATACTTCGCCAGGGACACCGGCCATAGGTCCCAGGAATGGCCGAAGCAGCCGCGAACGACTGGCAAAAAGGGTGTTTTCGCCTCCACCTCATCAACCGCCCGACAGAACTGCGGCAGCGTGGCATTAACAATCTTTGGGTGCGGGGCAGGCTGTGCGTTGTATTTTATGATTGCCTCTGCAAATTCGCGTGCCTGTGAACCGCTATTGGGAGAAATGTCACCGTGTGTTCCGCTGGCAAGAATTACCTCAAGCGGATAAATCTCCCCAAGATTACTGTAGTGAGGCAGCCACTCTTTAACAATTGTCTGGGTATTACGAAGTATATGTGCCCCCTGGGTGTAACTCGATTTACTCGAGGCCCACTTATCCAGAATAACCCGGACCTTACTTCCATCAGGGCCCTCGAAGATAAAGAGCGGCGGATTCTTTAGACCATCGAAGGTTGAGTCATACCCATAGTATGGAATTGAAAGCCAGCGTATGCCGCAGCCGCTGAGAATCGAAGCAACGCCCCACGGCAGGGATGGCAGCTCAATATGTTCGGCGACATCGATTGTCAAGCCCAATTCTTTTTCTAATCGGCGAGCAGGGTAGAAAGTTCTAATTGCACTCTCAAAACTTCCAAATGCCCACAGTGAGTTGCATAAGTAAGGGCTTACATAAATTCTTCCTTCTTTGATGCGGCGGATAAGCTCGGGTTTTCGGTCGGGATAGTCCTCGATGAAGCATAAAGCCTCTTGTGTTACTGCCATATTGTAGCAATCACGATTAGCCGGCTCGTAACTATCCGTGCGGTTCATTTCATCTAAGTGTGCGCGGACAGTATCAGCAAAACTTTTGCGGGTTTGCTTCTCGCTTAAGCCCCAGGTGTAGTCGGGACAATTATCGTTGGTGATGTAAATCGCCCACCGGCAGACGTCCTCCGGCGTCTGCGCCGCCATCGCTCCGGCAACTGTCAGTGCAAAATAGACAATCGACAGCACAAAGACATAACTTATTTTATGCCGCAAGAGAATTCCTAAACCTCCGGATAGACCCAGGGCTTGCGGTAATCTCGGCGGAGCAACTTGTTGGCTTCGGCGTCGCCAATGACAACTTCCTTTTCGCCGTCCCATTTAACGCTTCGGCCAAGCTTATATGAAAGCATCCCCAGCAGACTCATATTGGTGGAACGATGGACTTCCTCAATATCGCTTACAGGACGCTTGCCGCTCTTAATGGCGCTCAGAAAGTCCGCCCACAGTTCGGGGATATTCTGCTGGTCCGGCTCGTGCAATTTCGGGGCTTCGTGAATAACGGGCTTGTTTCTGTCAACAGGATAGAACGTCCAGCCATCCTGCCAGCCCACATGGAATGTGCCTTCAGTGCCGTAGAAATAGCAGCCAACGCTCTCCCCTTTCTCAGCATTGTTGCCGGCAAACTGTCGATGCTCCCAGGAAACCGTAAAGCCCTCAAATTCAAACACCGCAACCTGATGGTCGGGAGCGTCACTGGTCTGCTCTTCTTTGGTCAGGATCGCTGGTCCTCTGATTGGCCGCCCGCCGGTAGAATATATTGTGCGAGGCCATTTCTCTTCCATAATCCAGAGGATTTGGTCCATCCAGTGGACTCCCCAATCGCCGAGTGTGCCGTTGGCGTAGTCGAGATAGTTTCTAAAACCTCTGGGGTGAATACCGCCGCCCCACGGACTTTTTGGGTCGCCGTTATATGGCCGCATCGGACCCGGACCACACCACATATCCCAGTTCAGTCCCTCAGGCGGCTCGACATTCTTGCGAGGTCTTTCCGGCCCGCCGCCATAATGAACAAAGGCACGAACCATTCCTATTTTCCCTGCCTTGCCTGAACGGATAAACTCTCGTCCGGATACATTGTGAGGCGAGATACGCCGATGTGTCCCAACCTGAACGACGCGGTTGGCGGCGCGAGCGGCATTGACCATTGCCAGGCCTTCCATAATTGTATGGCTTATGGGCTTCTCAACATAGACGTGCGCACCCGACTTGACCGCGGCAATCATAATCAGAGGATGCCAGTGGTCGGGCGTGGCCACAATTGCAATGTCCGGCTTTTCTTTTTCGAGAAGCTCGCGATAATCTTTATACTTTTTTGGTTTTTCGCCGGTGAGCTTTTCCATTTCATCAGCAGCAGGGTCAAGGAAATTACTGTCAACATCACACAAGGCGACAATTTTGCACTCGCCGGACTTTGCTGCAACTCGTCCGATGTTCATTCCCCACCAGCCGCTGCCGATAAGAGCAGTCCGGTATTTTTTACCAATTTCGGCTGTCAGTATGTTGGGAATTCCGAAGGATAGACCCGCAACGACCGAACTTTTCAGAAAACTACGACGGGTAATAGACATATCAATACCTCCTTTTTGTGTTGAAAGAATTACAAATTTTTTTACTGCAACTGTAAATTTCTAAATACTATCTGTTTATGATAATCAATTTAACGGTGCGGCTTCTTTAGTCAAGTAAAAAATTCCTGTCGAGCATAGCTTACAACGGCACCAGCCTGCGGCAGGCCGAGAACCTTATGAAACATTATTGCGATAACGGCTCATAAAATTTTTCGGGTCGTTTGCCAAGAGTATTTTTGAGAGTTCCTAATTTTTCGATTGTGCATTCGATTTGGTCGCCTGCCTGAAGGTAATTTCCTGTGGCGAGGGCTACGCCTGAGGGTGTGCCGGTTGCGATGACGTCTCCGGGTTCGAGCGTCATTATGTGGCTTAAAAACGATACGATGTCCGCTACGGGATAAATCATTTGTGAGGTGTTGGCATTCTGGCGGACTTCGCCGTTGACGGTAAGGGTCATTTGCAGACTTTGAACATCGGAAATTTCATCTGCGGTTACTAAATACGGCCCCATCGGCAGGAAGCCATCCGCCCATTTGCCGCCCAGCCAGTCGTAAAATTCATCCCACGGGCGCTTTGCTCTATTTTTCGCAAAGGTTACGCTGCGGGCGGAGACATCGTTGATGATTGTGTAGCCGGCAATTACATCAGGTGCACCCTCGGATTTAACATATTTTGCTCTTTTGCCGATTACAATAGCAAGCTCAAGCTCATAATCTATCTGCTCGCTAAAAACCGGCCATTGGATTTCTTCATTGGGGCCGATGACAACGGTGGGTGGCTTAAGAAATGGTCTTGGGATGGTTGTTTTGCGGGGCGAATCGGACCTGTCCCCGAATGATTTTGTCGGGGAAAGGCCGAGCTTTAGACCCGCTTCTTTTATATGCTCGGCGTAGTTTCCGGCAAGGGCGAGTATTTTGTTCGGGCGAGGGATAGGGGCAAGGAGCTTAACAGAGTCCAGAGGAGTGAATATATCGGCTGAGTCGGCTAGGATAGCAAGTTTGTCGAGGCAGGTTTGGCCTCTTTCCAGGATTTCTTTCACGCTGCGGGGCGGGTTGGGGCCGGGCCAGACGGAGGGAATGTCGATTACCCCCCTGTCCGTTAAAATGCCGCAAGAAACCGACTTGTCTCGTAAGTCCGTTATTAGTTTCATATATCGTCCTTTTAATTTCGAGACAGCATTTATACTAATTGCGATAAAAAATTACCAAATCAAATCGCATTGAAGATACGGTCTTCCGGCAAATATGATATAATAACGCACAGAACGCAAAACAAATAAAACAGGGTGGCAAAGCCGGGGTGTGCTTTACGTTTGTAGGTAAAGAAAGTAGCACGGCCATCTTGGCCGTGTTTGCACGGGCTGGAAGCCCGTGCTACGTCGTGTGAAAATAATCTACCTACAAAGATGAATCGCACCCGCGAACCCGGATAGAAAAACAATGAGCAAACAAAAAGGATTTATCCGCCATACGTGTGGCGGATTTACCCCGTTAGAAATAAAAACCTCTAATCTTGAAAATGGAAGATTTCTAACGGGGTTTACCTTAATAGAGCTTCTGGTAGTCATCGCCATTATCGCGATATTGATGGCGATATTGGTGCCGGCACTAAATAGCGCCAGAGAGCAGGGCAAGCGTGCGGCCTGTCTTAGCAACGTCAAGCAGTTGGGCCTTGCCTGGGTTTTGTATGCCGATGATAACGATAACAAAATCGTCAACGGCTGCACAGGCAAAGGTGGCGAAAGCCCAATACCAGCCAATGAAGATGGCTGGGTGCACTGGGCCGGCTACTCGGACCAGACCACTGAAGCGGACCAGATAAAAGCCATAAAAGAAGGAGCGCTATTTCGGTATTGCAACAACGAAAGGGCATACAGGTGCCCGACCGGCCTGCGCGGAGAGATGCGGACATATTCGATAGTGGATTCTATGAATGGCTGGCCCAGCAGCGGGCCGAGGGTCAAAAACAGAATGGAGCTTACCAGACCCGGCGATAGGGTCGTCTTTCTCGATGAGGGCTGGGTAACGTTCGCAAGCTGGAGCGTTCCTTATGACCGCGAGGCCTGGTGGGGAAGCGTTGTAACGGTGCCGGGCATACTGAACAATCGCCACAATGACCCGCCGCCCGTGCGGCACGGCAACGGCACAAACTTTTCCTTTGCAGATGGACGCAGCGAATACTGGAAGTGGAAGGACCGGCGGACGATAAGTTATGGCAAGCTAGAGGTAGGCTCTAATCCCGACCAGCCGGGCAACCCGGATTTGCACAGGGCCCAAAAGGCCGTCTGGGGCAAGCTCGGCTACACCCCAAGCTCTTAATATTGTCATTCACGCGAAGCCTGTCCCGAGCACAGTCGAGGGAGCGGGAATCCAGATACTTGTCCGCCGCTTGCCCGCTATACGTGTGGTGGGTCCATCTGGCGGATTTAGCCCCGAGTTTTACGCTATGTTACTCCTGTTTACCACACGCAGTTACATCTTATCTTTTTATAATCCATTTTCAGAGCATTCCACATCTCTATTGTTTCTTTGCACAAGGCCACTTTATTAAATCCATATTTGCTTCTCAGCCGACCGACCATTGTCGAATAGAGTGTGCATCTGGTCTTAAAATCAATCTTCTTGCCCCAATTAGAAGATTCCTTTAAGTACTTTACCCAACTTTTATCTTCGCACCCATTGATTGTGGTTTGTAGCCCTCGCAATGAACCCAGCGTTATTCTTTCGGGCATAAGGTTATCAAACAACATTTCCAGCAATTGTAAATAGTGTCCCTCCCAACTTTCGATGGGAACCATAGGGTCTATCCTTATCCTTACCTCATATCCTGCATCAAAGGCTTTTTTGGCAGCTTCAATTCTTTTCAGGACAGAAGGAGCTTTTTCCCATCTTTCAGCGACAGGTGCAGCGTTAACACTAAAACTAATTATTACCTGCTTATGAGGCCTAATTTCTAAAAGATTGTCTACGTTGAAAGACTTTGTTAGAAATAAAACTTTATGGCATTGCTGCGTCTCAAACATAGGAATAATGAACTTTGAAAATGGTTCGCTGACATTCTCATGCATCAATGAATCTGCAATCTCGCCTGTATTTAGGATTTCAGGCGTTTTCACCTCTTCCAGAAATTTTTTGGTGTGAGTTTCTATCTTTTCATAAGGCTTGACCACAGGAGATTTCCCGTTGGGCTGAAATCTAAAAGTCCCTTTCAGATAACACCAGGCGCAGTCATACGGACAGCCATAAGCCCACTTTAGCTCAAGGAAGTGCGGACACACAACATCTGTTGTCTTTGTAGGTAGCGGTGTTTTATCGAACCTCGCAATGATGGAACCATCATTAACCCGTGCCACCAACAATTCCTTTGTTCCATCAAGCTGCTCATATTTTCCATAATGAATTTTAATCTCACCAAATGTCCTCGGAACCGAAGCAGGTAAATCAGCTCGAGTTGGGTTGTTCTTCAGGAAAGTTATTATCGTAGATTTGTTAATACCGCCTTTTGGACCTTTTCCTTCAATTTTAATTTTGCGCTCTTTCTCGTTCCCAAGTTGTCGAATCGCTTCTTTGCAGTGAGACTCAACAAATTGAGTATGGACATAGGTTCTCTCCAAAATTTCTGCAAATGTTTTAGTTTGCCCTTTGAATGCGTCAACGAGGTACTTCTTAAGCGAAGTAAGGTCGTCTCCAAATAACTCCAACTGGCCTTTATATTTCGATTCCTCTGGTCCAAGATATGCAAACGAACCAGAGGCTCCTTCTTTATACATAATATCTTTCATTATCTTTAAGCCATCGAAGTAATTCGTGGCGTGGATTAAGTAATATAAGGTCTGATATTTCTCATCCATACAGACCCTGAAATCCCAAGCATACTTCACACCAGCGTTCTCAAGTAGACACTTTATATACAGGTCTTTTAATGCTTGATCCCTTTTCTGCCAATCTTGTATTTTGTAAACTTCCCGCCATTCCGGAGTAGGATATAGTCCATCTAAAACGTCTTCTATTCCTGGAAGAGTCAGAAACCGGTTGATGTAACTCGTCATAAATGTAAAAAATATCTCGGTTCGAGGCAAAGATAGAATCTTTTTTACCGTTTCAAATGGCATACCGCTGAACCCAAAGGGATCTATAAAGAAAAAAGACGGTGCAATTTTGGCTCCGATTTTGTCTAAAAGTTGATCGATAACGTGAGCAAATTCATCGTTTATCAGTATTGTATCAAGGTTGCCTTCGAATCCAATTCGTGTTTTCTCACGTGCAATTATGCTTTGAAGATTTTCAAAATTGAGTTTGTCTTTCTCGATAGCAATGCAGATAAATTTTTCGAAATACAGATTTCGTTTCTTTTCCTCGCAGTATTTCAGCAACTCAACTGCAGATTCCAAAGCAATAATCGGTGACCCCAAAGCGACAATCTTGCCTGTCTCATCGGCATATTCCCCTCTGCCAGCGAACCCGTCGAAGAATAATATCTTCCTATGGAATTTCCCAAGGATTTTTATCCAAGCGCCTAAATACTTTTTCAAAAGCTCATGCTTTACCCTCGTGTGCTCCCTGTATTCCCACTTTTCTAATGCCGAATCCTCACTCATAATCCTTCTCTTCTTTTCACCAAATGCAAAGTATTTGACCATCCGCTCACGGCTTCTTGTCTCCTAATATGCTGCGTTGCCATTTAAGACGCTACAATAACAAAAACTCTTTTGCGTGTCAAACCGCGACGACAGTCCCTCTGTGCACATGTTTCCCTCTATCCCATTGGCTTTGCGTCTTGAGTCTCTCTCCTAATGGCCGTATTTACTCATCTACCCATTCACGCGAACATTCTACCCCCAAAATCCGACAATCAAAAGCAAAAACCCATTTACTTTCGCCGGTCCTACCAAGTATCGAGTATCCAGCATCCAGTATCGAGTATCCACTCACCAATTAACTGTTTTTCTTTGTGCTTTTGTGCCTTTTCGTGGCCCAAAACCCACCGTGTGAATCCGTGGTTACTTTTGTGTCTTTTGTGATGAAAATAATCTGTGTTAATCTGTGTAAATCAGCGTCTGACTCTTGTCTTTGTGACCTCGTGTCCTCGTGGCAAAAACCTGCTCAAAACAGCTCAAAAAGTAACTCATTTTTGCAAAAAGTAGCAAAAAGTTGCTAATTTCTGACAAAAAAGTGCAAAAAAGCGCTCATTTTTACCCCCATTTTTACGCTAAAAACGAATATGTCCTATAATATCACAACTTTATCTATCTCCAACCGCTCAGTTTTCAAAATTTCTCGAAAAAATCCTCTAATTTTCAATTTTTTTTATCTTTTTATTACTCTTTTTAATGTCTTCTATGGTCTATTTTCCTTCGTCCATCGTCTTTCGTCCGTCCTCTATCTTCTGCTCCTTCCCATCCCGCTATTGTTAAATTATTCAATGCAGCAGTATAACCACTGTACCTCAACCGACAAACTATGAACAACGACCCACTAATCACGAATCTTATGAGGAAACGCTAATAGCATTCCGGGGCTGTGCAGGAGAGCCAGTTTTCGGCGAAGACAGTGAGGTCATAATAGTTGACCTGTTTATCGCCGCCCGGCGGGGCGATGTCGGCTGAAAGGACGCCGGTTTGCAGCCATTGATTTGCAATAATGGCAAAGTCGTAGGAATCAACGTAACAGTCACTATTTAGGTCGCCGGGTGGATAAGGGTGGGCGGCATCGCCGCAGGTAACGGCATAGCTGAATATATCTTTTGGGCTGTATATGCCCGGGATTTTGGGGTCATTAGTCTGACGCTCCATCCAGGTGAGGGTAACATCGAGGTCGTTAATATCAACTATCACGTAACCGAAGCTTTTTGTGTGATAGACGGGTGTGATGGTTCTGCCGCTATTATTGCCGGGGTAGGGGTTGTTGGGATTCCAGGTATGCTCTGAAGCGCCGGCGCTTCAGATGACATATTGATAGAGGTCGTTGTTGGGGTCGCCGTCGTCATCGACTCTTGCGCGGTCATAGAAGTGCTCGTGGCCGCAGAAATATGTTCTTGCGCCGGCATTTTCAAGGCTGTTCCAGAACAAATCACGCTCAGCGGGGTGGTCGCCAAGACTGTCCCAGAGCATCTTAAAGGCGGTGAAATGGCCGAAGGCAAAGACGTGTGGCAAGGTATTAGTCGCCAAGTGTGCATCTATCCAGGTTTGATTCACATAATCTATCGAGCGCATGGCGGTCCGAAGCTCATCGAGGGCAAGGATTAGCGCGTTTTTGTGAGAGACGTAATATGTTAAGTTGAGTTCAGTTAGAGGGCCGTTTTTAGGTAGGCTATAGTCGAGTCCGCCTGAAGTAGTCTCGTCTTTGAAGACGTTGTTCCAGGCAGTGATGCAGGATGGGTAGCTGCTGGCGTCGTGGTTGCCCCGAACAATATAGACAGGGATGCCGGCCTGATAGACCGGCAGCATCGTTTTGCGCCAGGTAAGGAACTGCTTTTCCTGTTCTGCTTGGTCAGTGGTGCCTATAGCGAGGTCGCCGGCAAAGAGGAAAAAATCAACGTTGGATTTGAGGATTTCGGAGACAATTTCACTGAGGATAGTAACATTGACGCCATTGTTGTCGCTGGCGCTTTCGCTGCGGCAGTCGGCGGTAACGATAAATCTCCAGGGCGGCTCGGCTAAAGCCGCTGAAGACAACATCACTAAAAAAATAAATACTAAAGAAAACCTTATGGCCAATCTCCTCTGAATAGACGGTTCCATAAATTGCTTGAGACTATTTTACATTATCGGGCTGCTTTTATCAAGCTGGGCCTTAATTTCCCTGCAGCAAATTTAAGCACCGGGACCGGCAGGCCCACGGCCAAAATCCCGGCTGAATTACGACTACTAACGTTACATCGGCCAGAGAAAACGGCAAAATTAGCAAATTGTGGCCTGTGCCGCCCGCAGTAGGCCATTGTGCCGGCTCCGGCAAATGCCATTATGAAGAGTTGGTTAATTGGTGAGTGGTTAATTAGGGATTTGTATGCGGCGGAATAACTTTGAGACGAAGGAGAACAAGAAGGGTCTCTTCTTTGTGTCTTCGGAAAATTCTTGCTATGAGGGACCGCCTTTCCGGCAGTAACATTGTCGTTTGCACGAGCAGGGTCTCGCCACGGGCCGTTTCGATGTTCGAAATCTCGAAACCGGACTGCCTGTCTTTGCCTGCATCAAGAAGGAACCCGAAGGTCAAACATAAGCGCCCGTCATCGTCGAGAACGGTGGGCAACAGCGATACCGCAAGTCCTTCTACGGTGCTGCCGGTATAAATGATGCCTTCGGTGCCATCTACCAGCACGAGCTGGGGAGATGCGAGGATATTTAGTTCGGGCGACGACTTCGCAAACTGCAGGAAGGCTTCGGTTTTGTCAGGGCCGAGATTTGCCCAGAAGGCAGGCCTTTCGGACGATGAGTTGGGGTCAACTTTAACCTGGTTGAATTGAATGGTTTGGTTTTTAAGAAAGCCCTGGAGTTTCTTCTTCGATTTGGCGCCTGCTGTGCATATCTGGATATTTGCCGAGACCATTGGTTTGTTCCGGAGGTCTTCATCGGTTTTGCTTACTTCGTTTTGGTCCGCGGGTTTGGCCGGCAGCGGTTTGCCGGGCCACTTTTCCTTTTTCATTTCGCTGACTATTTCTTTTAGATGGGCCAGACCGGTCTTCGCTGTGCCTGTTATTTTGCCGAGGACAATCATTTTGCCAAAGACAACGCGGTCTGTGTCGAGCCGGGCAATGCCAATGAAAACAGCGACAACCAGCACGGCTGCAACCAGCCGCTTAGGTGTCCTTCGAATGATGAGTCTCCAGATGTTCAAACGCGACTGTTGACGCTGGGGGGACTGTGCAAGGGCAGCGAGGAGTTTTTGTTCGAGCTTGTCACGGTGCCGATGGTCAGGAGCATCGTCGAGCTTCAGTTGGCGAACGAAGGTTTCAAATTGTCTTTCATTCTCAATCATTTTCAGCGCCTCCCGACAGCCTGGTAATCCCGGCAGCGGTCAATTTCTTTCTTATCTTTGCCAGGGCCCGTGCCAGCCGGCTGCGGGCAGTGCCGGGACTGCAGCCAAGCACGTCGGCGATTTCGGTTAACCTGAGATTTTCAAAGAAACGCAATGTGATGACAGTCTGGTATTTTGGTTTCAGGGCGAAGATGGCTTTTTTCAAGAGAGCCAGTTCTTCTGCCGAGCTTTCAGGGTCGTTTGTGCCGTCATTTGTCTGCTTACCGAAACGTTTGAACAGACCATTTCGACTGGCTTGCTTTCGCAGGTGATTATTGACCTCATTGGTTGCGACTCTATAAAGCCAGTTACGAAACTGCGGCTGGCCATTATCATTGAAGCGTCCAAAGTTTTGCACGACCTTGAGAAATACCTGGGACGTAATGTCCTCGGCTGTGTTCCTGTCAAAGAGACGGTGAGCACAATAGCGGAATACCTGGTCGTAGTGCTTGCGATATAGCTGGACGAACGCTACAGGGTCGTCCCGCGCCTCGGCAATTATCTGACTTTTGTCGGCCACGCGGCTATTGTCCCTTATGTCAATTGTTTTCTGTGACACGGATGTACCGGACGTCATCATAATTATAAATGCGCAGCGTCACAAAACGTGGCAAAAAAATAACTGGTCCAAAGATTGTGGGAAAATTTTTGGGGTCGTCTTTAGGAGTCTTTCTCCAATTCTTTTCTCCCTGAGGGACTGCTAAGTCCTTATCCACATTCTGCGGATTTATACCGCAGTTTCACTGCAGATTGCCTGCCCTGCGTAGCGCTAGCGAAGCAGGGTCATTCCCGCATGTCGTTGGCGGGAATCCATTTTGGTAGGGTGGGGCTTGCCCCACCAAATCCTTATTAGTTAGCCCCGAAGCCAGCTTCGGGGTCCCCATATTTATCCCACCGGTTCATCCATCAGGTCAATGTCCTAAACCGAAAGCCCACCGGTTTATCCGGTGGGTTAATATCCTTCGGGTTCCACGCCGGGTTGCCTGCCCTGCCTGCCCCCGAATGCCCGCCCCTGCACGTCGTAGGCAGGGGTCGTTAGCGGGAATCCGTTCCTCCTAAATAATCAATAGTAAATAATCAATAATCAATTAAATTGCTTGCCCCACCAACTTGTCCGCCGAAGGCGGATTTAGCCCCCTCCCCGAATTTGATTATCCCGAGCAGTCCCGTCAGGGATGACTTACGCCAGAGCTTTCATTGTCTTACCTCCGGAATTTAACTGTTTACGGGGCAACCACTTGCCCCTCATTCTGGATATCGGCAAGACAACATAAATTTATTCAACAGTAAAAGGACACAAGGGGTGCGATTCATCTTTGTAGGTAGATTATTTTCACACGACGTAGCACGGGCTTCCAGCCCGTGCAAACACGGCCAAGATGGCCGTGCTACTTTCTTTACCTATAAACGTGAAGCACACCCGGACACAAGGAACAAATGGCAATTATTTTGGCCTGGGTCTGGCCAATTAACGCCGCCAACTGCCTTTCCAAAGCCACTGGTTTGCTAATTCCACATAGTCAAGCAGATTTATAAAACCATCTTTGTGAAAATCTGTTTGCAGTTGGCTGCCGCCCTGTAACCATTCATCTGCCAGGACAGCAAGCTCAAGATAATCGATGATGCCATCGTTATTCAAATCGAGTGGATTGGTAACAAGCTCATCGGCGCCCATATCAATAGTGCCGGCGAAAATCCTTTGCTCGCCGTCAAGGTCGATGGTTGAAGAAGACGGAATGGAACTGTTGTCTGCGGCATCAGCACAGGGCGACACAGGGATAATATGGAAATCGCCGGGAGCAAAAAAATCATCGTTGGGGTCAGTTGGCGTGTTTGCATCGTCCCAGAGACCTGGGTAAGCAAAATTAGGGTCTGCATCTATGTTACCCTCGCCCCAGTTAAGCGTGCAGGCTTTATCGACACAGGCTGCGGATTGTCCGCCCCGGATGTCACTAAACAAAACGGTCATCTGGGTTGGGACGGAGACACCCCATACGCGTAATGCGTTTATAAGGGCTATTTGTGGGCCTTCCGGTGCCCTATTATCCCAGACGATGCAGTTAGATACTATCGGGTTGCTTTCCACGAATGAGCTGATACCACCACCTTCCAAAGCCCTATTTCCAACCACAGTGCAGTTCACAAAAGTAGGAGTGGACCGGTATGCGGCCAGGCCGCCCCCACGATGTGCGGCTGTATTGCCGCTGATGAAACAATTGGCGACAACGGCGTTACTATGGTTGTGACAGTAAATGCCCCCACCGTGTCGGCCTACGCTCTGAGCGGCATTGCCGGTAATGATGCAGTTGAGGATTGTGGGACTGCTATAATCCCAGCAGCAAATAGCTGCCCCATAACCCGCAGTGGCGACATTATTGGTGATATCGCAGTTAATAATTATAGGATTGCTATTGTTGCCGCAATACACTGCACCTCTGCCGATGGAAGAGTTGCCGGTTATTCTACAGTTTCTGATAGTTGGGCTGCTGCTATTCCAGCATCGTATAGCACCGCCGTCATATACACCGTCGCCATTGGTAATAGTCAGGCCGGCCAAAACCGAATTGGCATCCTCGCCGTTGTGAAAATGAAATCCCCGATGTGGGTTTGAACCTGGGTCGTTGCAGTCGATAATTGTTGCAGCTACGATGCCAGGGTCGTTTGGGTCGCTACCTTGCACGGTGATTGCCTTGCCGCGAAAATCGAGGTCGCGGTTACCCTGGCCGGTATGGGCGCCAGCGGTAACAACTATTACGTCGCCGTCATTGGCATCATCTATAGCCTGCTGAATAACTTCGTATTGCTTCGTGCCGGTAACATTCCACACAGGTTGCGCTTCATCAGCACCTATATCAACATATTGCCCCATAAGGCGGCTGTCACCCTGGTAATCGGTGCTGTCCAACTGCAGCCAGTATGGGTCGCCGGCATTTATGCAGAGGCTGTTGTAATTTAAATGATAATCATTGCTGTCCGGGTCAACGAAATTCGAATTGATGGAGATATTGCCGTTGATTCCGGTCTGGTCCGGTATGTCAGGTCCACAGGTCCCCAATTGGCTGCCCCAAAGATTATTATACCTTATTAGAGGGGAGCTGCCCTGGTGGACCCATATACCCCATCCGCGTCCGTTGGAAGTGATTATGTTGTTTTCGATAATGGGATTAGCAAATTCACAATCTATGCCGCCGTAATAGTTATCCGCTATCGTATTATGACTGATTGCTGGCGAACTAACTACAGCTCGAATGCCCGCTCCTGCGTTATTCTTACAGATTAAGTTATTACGAATAATCGGCGCACTGTTAGAATACACACCTATGCCGGCCCCGCTGGTTGAAGTGTTCTGGATGATGATGTTTTGCTCAATTAACGGCTGTGAAAGGTAATAAACATATACGCCGCCGCCCCCCAGGTTAGTTGCTGCATTATTCTGAATAAGATTGTTTTTGACAGCAGGATGTGACATATATGTTATGTGGATACCGCCGCCGATCAATCCATAATTGCCGGTTACGCGGTTGTGTTCTATAAGGCCGTTGCTCCATTGCCGCAGGTGTGTCCCGCCGCCATACGCGTCGGCGTGATTATCCTTAATGAGATTATCTGTTATGGTTGCATCACAGCCTTGAAAAGCGACTATGGCGCCGCCATCGCCGTGGTCATTGTTCGGGTAATTAGTATCAGGAGGATTGAAACCGTGATTGACAATAGCTTTGTTGTTTATAAAGGTATTATTGCTGATAAGTGGTTTGATGTGAACAGGAGGGTCCTGTGGATTATGAGGATTGACAGGGTCGCCGTAGATATAGATGCCGCCGCCCTGGCCTGCAATATTGTTGATAAAAACATTTTTGGTAATAGTTGGCGCTGACATATTGCAGCAAAGAATGCCGCCTCCACAGCGGTTCCATCGCAGGCCCTTGAATTCCCAGGATACCAGCAGCCAGGAGCCGGTGCCGCCCGTTAAGGTAAAGCCGGCCAGAACGGAATTATTATCTTCGCCGCTCATAAAGGTCACGACACTTCCAATGTTTGGGTCAACAGGACGTGAGCCATTGATTACTGTGGCCGCCACTATATTGGGGTCATTTGGGTCGATTGACCGCACGATTATGGATTTGCCGCGGAAATCGATATTTTCGAAATAAGTTCCCGGGCTGACGATAATTGTGTCACCGTTACCGGCGGAGTCGATGGCCGACTGGATGCTGGGGAATACCTGCGCAGGAACATACAGCACTTGCGCATAAATGTTCGAACAGCACAAAGCAAGCGTGAAAATCAATGAAAATCTTTTCATCCCAAACCTGTCTCTGATAATCTGAAACGAGCGACAGTGAGCCAATAGTAATTTTAACAAAAAAAACCCGGAAAATCTACATTTTTCTGCACGCTTAAGGTGCCGGTAGTAGAATAAATTTCGGCCAAAAACTGTTAAGAGGTAAGCTTAAGATGAAGGATATATTATGGGACGATTCTAACTATTGGGCAGAAATATAAGTGCACTGAGAGCAGATGCATCTGCCCCCGCAAATGGGAATGAACCCATTTATTAGTCCATATCGAATATCTCAGCGGTTTTGTCGCAGATGTATGTGAAGTCGCCTTTCACTCCCTGGGCGGTCTGGCAGCCAAATAATGAAAATATTGCAATGATTAGCGTTATTATCAAGAGCATCTTTTTAACCATTTTCGGGCACTCCAATAACCTTTTGAGAAGGTTAATATTCCGGAACAACGGTAGTTGATTTTAGAAACAGGTAATACAGCCGGCCTTCCTGATAGGTTTGCCCTGCCAGTTTGCCGGCAGTGTCACCAACACCCATATAGACGTCGCAGCGGCCTGGGGCACGTATTGCCCCGCCTGTGTCCTGGTCGAGAGCAAAGCCGCTGTAAGGTTGTTTGACAACTGTGCCTCCTGTCTGGCGTGGCAGAGTGGTGGAAACGAAAGCCAGACACGCCCGCGGGAAGATAGACTTATCTGTAGCAATGGTTCTCATTGGCGTTACAGGTTCGTTGATACTGCCGCGAGGCGCCCCCTCTTCTTTCTGAAAGAACACAAATCGTGGATTACGCCTGATATAGGTATCGACCTGGTCCCTAAATTTTTTGAAATAGTCAATCATTGCAGATAAACTTAACTGGTCGGCTGGTATTTTGCCATCCTTGACCAGTTCTTCAGCGACACTGTGGTAGTCCTGGCCGTTGTTGGCGGCGTAGCCTACGGTTGTTAGTTCGCCGCCGGGCAGTTTTATTTTGGCTGAGCCTTGCACCTGTGCTATATAAGCTTCGAAGGGGTCGCTCAGCCACACCAGCTCTTTGCCTTTGAGCATACCGGAAGACTCAATCACAGCCCGAGGCGGATAGGGAGTAATTTGACCATCCGGACCGCGTCTGCCGAGTATTTCGCCATCTGGTTGTTTTACCAGGTCGTCCGGCTGTTCATATAATGGGTATAGGAATTGGTCGCTGCGGGTCAATGAGCCGTCGAAAATCGGCGTGTAATAACCTGTGAATAGCACCGTTCCACGGTCATCGCATCCTACAGAAATATAGACATCAAATTTCTCACGAATGGCATCATTTAACGCCTTGCCCATCAAACCCGAATCCAGCATCTCTGCAAACGCGTTAACGCTCCCAACTGCCTGGCCGTGAGTAATCTCGCCGCAGGGAAAGAACCGCCGGCTCGAAGGTTTGTTCAGGTAATTGCGGCTATTGTTCACAGCGGCCCGCAGATTGGCCAGGTCAACGCAGGCCATTGTAAAATCTGGTATTTCGTAAGGATTTGTTATCTTCCGCAAGGCAAATTGACCGGGAGGCAAAGGCCTATCATAAGGGATTTTGGTTTCTTTAACGTGCTGTCTGCAGCCGAAGACAATTACTACAATCAAAAGTGCCGCAAAGAGAAGAATTCTGTTTTTCATTTTGAACTCCGTTTCTTATTTATCTGTCCGGTCCAATTTTTCTAAAAAGCTTCGAGTAATTAGCCGACACACAGCTAATTTTATAAATCATATTATCGGAAAGGGTGTTTGTGAATGATAAACTTTGTGAGAGTTCACGATTTTTTGATTTGTGATTTGCAATTCACATGGTGTTAAGCATGCTTTTATGCTATCTTTAACCTATCGCCGAGCAGTAATTCCACAAGACTGTAAATGGCAAATCCAAATACTGCCGTCAGGATAGCATAGGATTGCCACTGGTTGCGGATAGTTTCTATAGTCTGTGGAATTTTTCCAAACCACATACCGGCCCGCTCCATCGCACTGCCGGTAATACTGCGAAAGACCTCGGTGGTAGCTGCTGGAAAGAATACTGCTGCAAGAACCGCACAGGCGCCTAACACGATGCTGGCTGCAAGAGCAAGTCTTTGCTGAAAAACTATGCCGGCTAAAATCCTTCGCTGCTCGGCCTGTTGAATCGCTGATAGCATTCTCTCCGTAAAATCGGCAGGAACCGGCTCGGAGTGTTTTTGCAAGGCCCCGGCTAAAAGCCGGTCGAATCTATCTTCATCTAATCTACCTGTCGGCATCATCCACTCCAAAAGTTGCAGCTAACATTTCTTTTAATCTTGCCCGTGCCCTAAATAAATACGTCTTAATCGTATTCTCGTTCTGGCCCATTATCTTTGCAATATCAAAAATACATTTTTGTTCTCTGTAGTGGAGTATGACCACCATAGCCCATAGCCGTGGCAGCCGTTCAACTGCCTGCCAGACAATTTTCTCTGTTTCTTCGGCTTGCATTTCTGCTGCTGGTTCCTGGCTTCGACTGTCGGAAATCTGCTCATCGAGTTCGTCTTCAAGGTGCCAATTTTTCCGATTCTTTCGCAGGTAACTTACCGCCTTGCGGTAGGCTATTCCCCAAAGCCAGGTGCTTAAATCGGATTGACCAGCATATCGGCTTAATCCCCTGTATGCTGCCATAAATGTTTCGCTGGCCACATCCTCAATTTCGTCCTCTCGCAGCCCCAGCCGACGGCAGCACAAAAAAACCATCTCTTTGTATTTATCAATGAGCAGGGCAAATGCCTGTTGGTCACCGCTGCGAAGCAGTCGTAACCAGTTATCTTTGTTTTGCTCTTTTAACACTTTATCCATTTATTAGTCGCAGCTTGTGTTCGATAAGTTTCAGGATTTAAGAAATAATTTTACAAAAGAAGAAGCGCGTCTTAAAAGAGAATAATTAGCTTGAACGCAAAGAAAAAATCATAAATTTTGAAACCTACCGTATCGAAGCAGCGACTAACTGGCAGAAAACCAGAAAATTTAAGAAATAAAGAATTGAATTATCAAGAGAATAAGACAATGAAACCAAATTGCTATCTCAGACCGGCCTGGACGCATAACGGCTCCATAAGAACAGACCTTCCTTTAACGGTAATTCCGAAGGCAAATAAACACAAACTTATAGAAATGGTTATGCCGGGGCAGCTATGTTGCGTCGGCGAAGTCTATATAAAAACCCACAAAGGTTTGGTAAGAATAAGGTAATTAACAAAACTTAAAAGGAGAAAAAAATGGACGACATTGTAACAGGCATTCAGGTTCTCATAATATTGTTGGGCGTGACGAGCCCCATTATTGTTGTGGGCGTGGTCCACTATCTGAAGAAACGGCTTGAGCACAAGCAGATTATGGCAGCTATCGAAAAGGGAATACCACTATCTGAATTGGTGCGTCCTAAACCGCAACTGGCTGGGCCGGGGTGGATAAGATATATGTCTATTGGCATTATGCTGCCTATTATCTCGCTTGGGTTCCTGATGGGTGGCACCCATCAGACGATTATCGCATTTGCACTCATCGGTGTGGGGGCTGGATGGCTGGTTCGTGGATTGCTGCACCGAAAATACCACTTGAAAGACCAATCTGCGAACCAAAACAATATGCCGCCGAATAAAGCATCAGCATAGCCACCAACATAGCTGACCTGCCTGGCGGGGAGAAATAAATTTGACAATGGCTTGGGAATTGCTGTAGAATGTCAGAATAGCAAAATGTTCTGCGGGCGTAATTCAGCGGCAGAATGCCAGCTTCCCAAGCTGGACGTCGGCGGTTCGAATCCGCTCGCCCGCTTTGTTTTTGTAGCAAAGATTTACTCCGTTAGAAAGTTTCTTTCTAACGGAGTTTACAGGAAATCTACCTGCCATTCTATCAGTTGTTTTGCGCCTGCCTTATAAGATAATTTTTTTAACCACGAATTTGATATAATTTGTTTGTGTCAATTTGTGCGGGATTGCGCCATATTTTCTGACTGGAAAACACCCTGTGCGTATGCTATCATTGAGATGAGACTGCGACTTGTGGAAAATATAATGGTGCCGACTATTTAGAGAAGATGGACAAATGAAACGACGCGATTTGTTAAAAGCTTTTGGGATTGTGGCTGCAAATGCAGCCTTGACAGACTGCAAAGGTATTTTTCCTCTGGCTGTTTCTTCTGTTCGCGGCAAGAAACCCAATATCGTTTTTATATTAGCAGATGACCTCGGTTATGGTGACCTGAGCTGCTACGGCCAAGGGAAAATCAGAACATCCAATATCGACAAGCTGGCATTCGGCGGTATCAGACTCATTCAACATTACTCCGGTAGTCCGGTATGTGCGCCATCACGTTGCGCCCTTATGACGGCCAGGCACACAGGCCATGCACAAATCCGCGACAACAAGCAGGTCGGCGGCGACGAAGGATGGAAGCTGGGTTCAACGACCGGTGGGCAGTGGCCGCTCATAGCCGATACTATAACATTGCCTAAAATCCTCAAGACCGCAGGCTACACGACAGGGGCATTTGGAAAGTGGGGCCTCGGACGTGCCGGCAGCAGCGGCGACCCCAATAAGCAGGGTTTTGACCACTTCTTTGGTTATATCTGCCAACGCCAGGCACACACGTATTACCCAAACCATTTGTGGCGCGATGGCAAAATAGAATGGTTGGAGGGCAACAAGGACGGCAAACAGCAGACCTATTCGCACGACATTATTGCTGACGAAGCCCTCAAGTTCATTAGAGCAAACAAAGACCGACCATTCTTTCTATATCTTCCTTTCACGATACCACACGTCGCGCTTCAGGCGCCGGAAGATTCTCTGACAGAGTATAGAGGTAAATGGCCTGACCCTGAATATAAGGCAGACAAGGGCTATTTTCCTCATCCGGCTCCCAGAGCTTGCTACGCTGCAATGGTAACACGGATGGATAGAGATGTCGGGCGAATTATGTTACTGCTGAAAGAGCTGGCTCTCGAAGAGGATACTCTGGTCATATTTTCAAGCGACAACGGGCCGGCATCCAACGGAGGAGCAGACCCAACTTTTTTTGAGAGTGCCGGGCCTTTGCGAGGCCTCAAGGGTTCGGTTTATGAGGGCGGAACTCGTGTGCCATTTATTGCACGATGGCCCGGCAAAATCAAGGACGGTTACATAAGCGACCATATATCTGCATTCTGGGATATTCTGCCGACTTGCTGCGAGCTTGTCGGCGAAGCTGGGCCGAACGATATTGATGGTGTTTCGATGCTGCCGACTTTATTAGGGCAGCCTGAAAAGCAGAAGAAGCACGAATATCTTTACTGGGAATTGAACGGCCAACAGGCGATACGAATGGGTTACTGGAAGGCCGTCCGCACAAAGCCAAACAAAAAGATTGAGCTCTATAACCTGGACAAAGATATCAGCGAACAGCACGATGTGGCCGACCGGAATCCTGATGTCAGCTCAAAAATGGCTGGGCTTTTTGAAACCGCCAGAACGGAATCGGATGTGTTTCCGCTGGCCGGAGCTGTATAACCATCTGCGCAACAAAACCATATTGTTCAACTCGACAAATTCTAAAGGCACCGTTGTAAAATAGAATTGATTGGAATTATTACTACTTTTTTGTTCCGCCCCGTTAGAGACTTTCCCTTTTGGGTCTCTAACGGGGTCCGTTGCAGATTACTTTTCTTTTGGTTCTATGTTTTTCGGCTTGTGCTGGTATGCCAAAGCCCTATTGAGGTAGTCATCCAACGGCTCAATTTCGAATTCCTTAAGCATTTGGTCAACAGTAACCATCTCGTGCTCGCTGGAAACCAGAACTGCGCCCAGGCAGCCCGGGTCGGTGATTTTGACTTTCGGCCCATACTTACTTTTTAGATTCCGCAGACGCTCCCAGTTGTAATCCAGATGCACAAGGGTGCTATCAAGATTGACGGCGGCAACAGCAAAATCAAAATAATTGGTCGTAGATGCGACAACCCGACCCAAGGGGTCACGAATTTCGGAAGGCGTTGCCTTGCCGGCTATAGCGCCAACAAAATGGCACCGGCAGGAATACGCCCAATATGCCTGCATCAGGCCTCCGTGATACATCGATGTAAAGATAATCAAATCCGGCCTGGCCTTTGCATATTTTAATCTCAGCTCATCAAAATTCAGGTCAAAGCATATAGCCATTGCCACACGCCCGAAATCACAATCAATGATTGGAGCTTCGCTGCCGCAAAGAACGCCCTTTTCAATCTCGCCGATGGTAGGGTGATTTTTGTTATAAATGCCGGCAACGTTGCCCTGTCGGTCAATCAATACGCTCGAATTGCGCAATGTTCCATCGGCCATTTCTCTGTATGCCGAATATACAATGTAGCAATTGTTCTCCTTAGCGGTTTGTGCAAAGAATTTTTGTATCTGGTCTTTGCGGACTTTGTAATATTGCCTCAATTTTTCGTCAGGCCAGTCACCCGGGCGGTCGCAGGCCTCCGGAACGACAATCAAATCGGGCTTATCCGGCAAGACCTGTGCGAACCTTCCCCGCCAGTGCGAAATCATCTTGTCCACCACCTTTTGCGGTTCGGTATTAGCATCCGCTTCTGCCGGTGATGACCCGATAGTAGCTATTTTGACATAGCCTTTTTTCTTTAGCTCTTGCGACTTGTCACCACCCGCCCACAGGTAGCTGTCAAATCCCAGAACAATACAGGACAAAATAACTATTAAAAATATCCGTGCAGAAAACATAAAGTCTAAAGTCGAACGTTTCATTTTTCTCTCCAAATAGCTATCCAGTATATTTCTTGTATCTTGTGAAAGATAAACTTTGCACGTCGCTCCTTAAAGAGGATTTATCTGACCGGCGTCCGGTGGTCAAATCTGTGGATACTTTTTGAAATTCGTATTTCGGTCATTTGAATTTGTTTCGCATTTCGTGCTTAGAATTTCGGATTTTTGCCCCCTTCCGTCCTTTGCGACCTTGACAAATTCGGATTAATACCCCAATTTCCCCCAACAGCCCCTCTGCATTCTGTGCAGGTCCTCCTTGCCTTCATTGGTGGAAGGAGCCCAACCGGTACCTGGATTAGTAGGGCTTGCAGCCCA
>Ga0315293_10001513_pt1 | contig 22568 bp, 53 predicted proteins | sample YL17G13_20_MG_FD_203071 | JGI IMG/M metagenome (GOLD analysis project Ga0315293, IMG submission 203071) | Sediment microbial communities from Yellowstone Lake, YNP, Wyoming, USA - YL17G13_20 | ecosystem: Environmental > Aquatic > Freshwater > Lake > Sediment | place: USA: Wyoming | collected... | reverse complement strand
CAAGGGTGCCCGTGAGACACTCATCGAAGACAGTGTCCTCTGGGATTGACCTCTGCGGGCGTGCAGGCATACAAGCAAAGACCACTACGCTGCCGCCCGCTCCCCCCTTCGACCATCTTTCCTTTCACATACAGGAGGCTCTATGATAGTGTCTATCTACGTCGATGATGACGGCAAAATCGAGCTGACTCGGCACGCTCGTCCCCCGAGGTTCTCGAACGAGTTCCTCTTTGAGAACAACGAGGAGGCTCTAAAAGAAGAGCTGGTGAGCTACGGGGCGGAGGAGCCTCGGATCACGGAGGCTCTTAAAGAGTTGGAGACTGAGATCAGCGTCACCATTTAAGGAGGCTTTATGAGTGACCCTATTCGTATCAAGCTGTGTGATTGTGAAATTGATTCATCCCTAGAACAGCAATTCGAAAAAATTAGCGAGATAGCTAACGAAATAGATGATGAGTCCAACGACCAAGACTGGTATTCCTTAACTCTAGGCTGGGCTTTAGCTAAAGGATTGACACCTATCAAAGCTCATGAATTTGCAAAGCATATTCGATATCATACCACGTTAGGTTAAAAGGAGGCTCTATGAAACGTCCTCTCTCAGTCCCCGAGCAGCACCAGCGTAAGATCGCCCTCAGCACGCTCAAAATGAGTGGCGTAGGAGCCTCTATCATGGGTGGAATGGACCACCAGCACGCTGTCCAGTTTCTAAGGAACATCGGCTACCGTGACGATGACCTGGCCTCACGCTTGAGGATCTACGGTCATGATATTGAGACCATTATCAAATACATGGTACCATAAGGAGGCTCTATGTTTGAGACTGACCGTGCCGCCGCTGAGGCCCAATTGGACAATCGGACGGTGACATTCAAAAAGTGTCACGGCTACGTGAGCCCTGATAAACTCAGGGACAGCTACACAATGCAATTAGCCGGGTTCATAAAATACACCGGCAACGAGGCGTGGTTCAATAGGTTGATAGACAGCGATGAGTTCAAGAAGTACTTTGATGAGCACACACTCATTGACTGGGACGATATTGCACCAGAGGACACCCCGGCTCCCAGTCCCTTGATGAAGCGTGCGTGGGCATCATTCTCTCAACAGTAGGAGGCTCTATGCAAGATGCTACCGAGAACATCCGACGTGAAATGGTCCAGGAGATCAACGCAGGCACCAGCTCCAGGGACGTACTGGAGGCTGAGTACGGTCAGGTATGGGACACGCAGCAACTCGCTACAGATTTCGAGGTGAGGGGCTTCATGGCCCCTTTCGTGGTCGTTAAGAGGAAATCAGACGGGGTAGTCGGGTCTCTGATGTTCCGACACTCACCTCGCTACTACTACTCATTCACTCCTGATAACCAATAGGGAGGCTCTATCATGTACGTTATCCAGCGCACAGATCAGGGTGGTGGGTATGTGGCCCAGTCAGGATCTGCACACTCCTACGTGAGGCTTATTAAGAACGCCCGTAAGTTCTCCACGAAAGAGGAAGCGGAGAGCGAGCGTTGTCCCCGGAATGAAAGAGTTGTCCAGGAGGTTCTATGAAAGAGCGTCCAGTCCACGGGGTGATCGTCACAGAGACCGACCTCCACATCGCCTGCCATCATAACCGAGGGGTGAAGAGCGGCTGGGCACATACGCTCCACTCCGACCTCCCCCTGTTTGCCGTGACCTGCAAGAACTGCCTGCGAGTCCTACGCTGTGGGACGCAGACGACACTCGTCCTCAAGTAATGGAGGCTCTACCATGCGTAAGAAAGATCAGCCTGTCGTAGTCGTGAATTTTGATAAGCCCCGTGGTGGATACTGGGATGGCGTGCAGAGTGGCGGGGTGTTCAGACCCGAACGAGTCTCTCGTAAAGTGGTCCGATGGGGCTGCTGGGGTTTGAATTTCTGGTTTGAGGCTGGGTTCGGGGTCTCCTGGAAGCACGCAGCTTCTATCGCTCGACGTAAGATCGAGCACATGATCCAGGTGCCTGCTACCATCACCGTTGAGTGAGGAGGCTCTATGCGAGACACCGACATAACCCTTGAGGAAGCCCAACGCTTCTACAGGCAGGAAGTCCCCTGGGTGCTCGACGTAAGCGACCTCAAGATAATCAACCGAGTGCGTCGTATGTTCATGGAGAAGCACGGGGCGCTTGCCAAGCATGTAACACACTTTCAAGAGTGGTTAGGAGTCGAGAGCGTCGAGGGTAACATCCGAGGCGCTCTCTGGACGGCTGCCACAGGATCATCCAGATAAGGAGGCTCTATGATAGTAGAGTCTGCTATCAGGCAGGATGGAAAAGTCTACCGTGGTAGGCGTCACCATAACATCATAGCTGACATGGTACAGCAGTATCATCTACCGATCCCCATCAAGGGAGAGCAAGGTTTTGTCACGGACAAGGGTATTTTTATGGATCGAGAGACCGCAGCCGACCATGCTTTGATGTGCGGTCAGATAAAGAAACCCACAAAGAAATTGTACTCCGAAGACCTGTATTAAGGAGGCTCTATGATAGTACGTGTAGGTGGCCATATAATAAACTGCACCCCTGAGACTATTCTACCCGGAAATGTGACTCCGCAAGAGCTGTTCGATAGAGTTCTAGAAAAAAGATTTGACAACAAAGTCGCTCCGGTTATGTCCGATCCTGATAGCATGACCGATGCAGAGAGGGCCGCCTGGTGGGAGTCTGAGTACCGACGCCTGGCGAAAGAAGACCTGGCAGCCCGGGAGGCTCTAGCTAAGATCCTCCGATGCCCGGCGGCCTGGCGCTACCTGATGCCTGAGATCCTCAAACGAATTCAATAAGGAGGCTCTACTGATGAGAAAAGGTTATCTGATTTTCACGACACACGACGGGGATGAGTTGGATGCAACCTTCATTGAAGATAAAGAATTCTTTGAGAGGTTGACTTCCGATGAGGTGCAGGATAATGAGGGTGCTTTTCGACTCTGGGTGGAGTATCAGGGAGCCCACGAGGAAGTGTACAAGACAAAGAATCGTTATTTTGCACAGGCTCCGGGTAATTACGAGTGGCCCTTTAGCGACGTGACTGTCCTCGGCACATACTATCTCTTGGTTTATTAAACAGGAGGCTCTATGAGTAACACGATCCAGTACAAAGGCTACACGATTAAGATCGAGCAGGAAGAGTACCCCTGTAACCCCCGTGAGGAGTTCGACAATCTTGGCACGCTAATTTGCTTTCATAAGAGGTACAACCTGAGCGACGGCAAGCACCTCTCCGATGGCACGAAGCTGAAGTCCGCAGACTTCAATGGCTGGGACGCCATGATCGCTCACGTCGATAAGGTAGAAGGCGGGATCATCTCCCTGCCGGTCTACATGTACGACCACAGCGGTATCACCATCAACACGACAGGCTTTAACCACTGTGACAGTCAGCAGTGGGACTGGGGACAGCTCGGGTTCATCTACATCTCCAAGAAGAGAGCCCGTGAGGAGTATAGCTGGAAGGTACTCAACAAGGCTCGTATCGCCAAGCTCAAGGAGTATCTGGAGGGCGAGATCGAGACCTACGACGCCTACCTCACCGGTAACGTGTATCGGTACACCATCGTACTGCCGGACGGTACGGAGGATGACTCCTGCGGTGGTTACTATGGTTTCGACCATGAGAAGAGCGGTCTGATGGAGGCTGCCAAGAATGCAGTAGACTGCGCCATCACTCACCGGCTGAAGACCGAGGGCGTGCAGCAAGAGCTGGCGCTCGCAGTAGCGTGAGCCTCTACGGTAAAGCCTACTACGCCCGGCTGCCCTGGTAAACACTGGGGCAGCCTCTTTCTTTTCCATCCCCTCTGAGGAGGTACTCCATGTCTGCTATCCTATGTCTCACAGCAATCGGCCTACTGCTCGCCTATCAGGTGTTTCTGGTAATCACATGCTCCCACCCTAAGCTGCGTAAGAAGTATATAGAACCCCCGCCTATCAGAGGGTACCTGTATCCCGAGGCTACCCGAGCAACGCGATCCTACAAGCCTGTACAGCGTTATGAGAACCAATTCCTGGGGGTATGATTACCATGAACGAGATTTTCCTGAATCCCGCGAACGTGAAAGAGTTCATCAAGACTGCGGAGCGTGAGGACGAGGTGATCGTGGTACGCTGCGTGCGGAAGACGAAGGCCTCTAAGCCCGGCGGGCCTGATGTGGGGGATCTGTATGACCTGCACTGCACCCGTAAGCCTGCTGATTACGTTGCTACGGGGACTCGTGGGGACCGGGAGGCGGAGGATGCGGGCAGTGGCGTGCTGACAGTGTTTGCGTCGAACCGTAGAGACTCCCGTGGTCGCCTGGGGGACTGGCGGAGGGTGAACATCGACGCGGTGAAGAAAGTTATTTATCGAGGACGGGAGATCGAGGTGGTAGCCCACTGATAGGAGGTTCTAATGAAGCGTGTCAAATGTCAGTCAGGTCTCTCGGGGTGGCAGTCTCGTCTACGCCCTGTGTATGAGTCTTTCGATGAGTTCGAGGCCTACAGTGAACTCTACGGCATTCACGGTAGATTAGGGTATAGCTCCCCCGAAGAGGCGTGGGAAGCGAACCCTATCGTACAGGGGTCTGTGATCCCCAGTGATTTCAAGAAGATCTCAGTATAAGGAGGCTCTATGACACTGCTTAACATTTATCGTATTTCTCGTTCTGGGACAACGGTGCAACAAATCATCGATCCTGTTCATGTACCTTCTAAAGGGGATTATGTAGCCATACACACTCCTAACACGAAGGATGTTGGTTACAGTGAAATTAAATATGTCCAGTATGATTTTTGTGGCAAAAATTTCTGTGACAATAGTTTGACGATTAACGCTTTCGTAATATAGGAGGCTCTATGAGCGATATCAATACGGCATCCTGCATCGAGCTTATCTGTGAGTCCATCAAAGACGTGGCAGATTTTGACAAAGACAACACAAATAAAAGCAACTGGAAACGAGTGTCAAAGAGTGGTAACTCCAGAGACGGATTCGTAAGAATTTTCAAGAACAAAGTATCAGGGCTGACTGTTGAGGTTCAGAGTTCTGATACGGGTTCCATTACGATGGCTTTCCTGAAGGATAAACCAGAGACTACCGTAGATCCTGAGCCTGAGCTGACTCCTGTAGAAAAGCCTGCGGTAAACGGTGCGCTCCTCATGGTTCCCCCGAACAAGTATATGTTTCATATTAGTTACGATCCGAACCCAGGCCCACCTTGCATAACTATCATGAAAGAGAAATTCACAGTATCTATCAACACCAAACGATACTGGAAAGAAGAACACTGCTTAAATGATAATGACCAGTATTTCGACACACCTCTTGTATACGATGTGCTGGAGGAACTGAAGCTAGATAATACTATGGAAGCCACGTGGATTACGGATGCATACGACTCTCTGGAAGATTTGAAATCAGTTTTGATCTCCCGGGGATTCTATGTGAATCAAGATTTTTGGGAGTTCATGGAAGAATAGGAGGCTCTATGCCGGACTACACACGTGAGGACGTGAAGCGTGAAGCCAAGCATATCTTGGCTGAAGCGATCCGATACATCGACGGGGACACCGTGAAACCCGTGACCAATAATTTCGATGCCATGGATGTTGTAGCAGATACCCTGTCCAACATCATAGCATAGAGGAGGCTTTATGAAAAGGTATTATCTTCAAGACAACATTGGTAGAGCCCGATATACCGTGAATTTCTATGACGGGCAAAGTAAGCACAAAGACGGCAGCGATTTTTTCGCTCTCAGAATATTCAAGAATAAGAAAGACGTCGCACGATTTGTTAAAGAGTTACATCGTGACGGATATGTATCCACAAGATAACCTGGAGGCACACCATGAGCTACTCGCTCTCTTTCGCCGAAGACTTCTTCTCAGGCACACCTGATGGAGAGATCGGTGGAGAAGACATTCACAAGCTCTATCCTGTCTCTAAGAGACCTCAGAACGTGGTGCAGGCGCTGGTCTCCATGGAGGCCCGGCAGCCTGATGAGTTCCGGCGGATGGTGAAGGAGGCTCTAGGATACAGCCTCTTCAGGGGGCAGCCTGCTGACGAGACCGTGTTTTGGAAGCTACTGGAGGCGGTCAGGAAATTCGACACCTGTGACACGCTGACTCCGCCCATCTCGGTGGGCGTGTGTGAGGGATACAGCGTGGAGATATACGAGGACATCGAAGAGGAGGTCGCATGAGTTATTCTTTCGACCAGATACTCCACCCGGAGAAACACGGGTTAGAAGAGTGCCCACATTGCTCCGGCTTCGGAAGCTCTTTGAAAGAAGCTGCTGACCGCTGCACCCAGTGCGGTGGTAGCGGCGTCGTCCCGAAGGCTCAGGCGGAGAAATACCGTAAGGAGGCTCTATGCTCAAGCCCGGCTGCACATTAGTCGCCTTCGACCTGAATGACACCATAGCCCGTTTCTGTGAACTCAGCGGGTGGGAGTCCACAGAGCAGGGTGAGTGGAACGCTCGCTACGATAAGCCCGTCACGTTCAACATCGAGTATGGAGATGGTGCTAATTTCTTCCAGAACGGGCAGGATTACCTGTGTATCGATCCGTATGACAACGATGACGTAATAAACAATCTGGAGGACATCAAGAAGTTTTATCCTACACATACATACAAGCACATCAAGCTGGGTCCCAAGACCCTACACAAGATCCCTATCGGATGTATCGTGAGCTACCTGAGAGCGCAGGGGGAGCTGCCCAAAGGCACCCCTATCATACTCACCAACTGCTACTGGTGCCACTGAGGAGGCCAGCAATGCCTACTACGTCTACCGCCACCACAAATACCCTTGAGTCCAACTGCGTAGCAGACGATTACGCCAAATGTGACGAGTGCAAACACGGGCAGGCGTTCTATAAGAGAGCCTGTGCAACCTGCGACGGCATCTCTGAGTTTACCCCGTACACCCCATCCAGGCCCTAGGGAGGTTCTATGTATTGTTTAGTCTGTAACAAGCTACTCGTCTCAGATGCAAGCGTCTGCTCCAATTGTGGTGCGAATCAAACTGAAGAGCTACAGAAGCTCATGACTATCGCCAAGCAAAATAATGTAGGAGAGAATTTTCTTGACGAGTATGTACACGACTGCGCTTCCTCCCTCGCATCAGACGCCAACAACGAAGGAGTGCCCGGTCAGTTAAAATTTCTGCTAACCCATTGGGGTAGTGACGCTGTTAAAGAAATCCGTCGTATCCTCACTGAAGAGTCCGGCGCAGCTAACAGTTAGGGAGGTTCTATGAATCTTGGATCATTCAAAGAGTGGTGGGACTGCAATAAAGACAGTACCTACCTTCGGGAAGAGTATGATGAGGCTGTCCTCGAACTCAAACAAATGGGTGAGAAAATTGTCTCTTTCAAAAACTGGGCTCGTGAACACCACAGGGCTCTGAAAGCTCTATAAGGAGGTTCTATGATAGAGGTTCAGAGTCTGTCCGTTTGTGTCCCCGGAGGCTGCCCCAACAACTGCAAGTTCTGCGTGTCCCGGATGCACTCCTCTCCCTACGTCGATCAGATCGAGAAGAACGTCCGTTTCTTTGACCTGTATGAGAAGGACTATACGAGACGGCTCCAGTTCGCTCGGGACAACGGCTGCAACACAGCCATACTCACCGGCGACGGAGAGCCCCTCATCAACAGGAACTTCCTGAGAAACTTCGCCCATTGGAACAACTCCATCTCCTCCCCGTTCCGGTGGATCGAACTTCAAACCTCCGGCGTGACCCTGGATGAGGAGGCTCTACGGTTCTTGAGGAACACCGTGGGGGTCTCTACCATCTCTCTGTCACTCTCGGACATGTTTGACAGCAACTCCAACATGAATATGAATGGGACGCCCGCTAAACTGCGGGTGGACATCGACCAGCTCTGTAAGGAGATCAAGCGGTACGATTTCAACCTCCGACTCTCCCTCAACATGACGGACGTGTACAAGCGGTTCGACGTGTATGAGAAGTGTTTCAAAGAGGTGCCCGTGGATACGCCTATAGCGATGATCTTGGAGCGTGCCCAAAAACTGGGGGCCGATCAGGTGACGTTCAGGAAGCTCTACGTCTCAGGTGATCCTACGATCCCTCAAAACAAGTGGATCGCAGAGCACGCTGCCAGTGATAATCTGCTGCTGCACATCCGTGCCTACATACGAGATAATGGCCGGGTGCTGGAGCAGTTGCCGTTCGGGGCTATCAGGTACTCCGCGGGTGGGATCTCGGTCGTGTCAGACGATGACTGTATGAGTACCGAGGTCAAGCCTGTCATGAAGTATCTCGTGCTCAGACCGAACTGCAAGCTCTACACGAAATGGGATGACACTGGTAGCCTGCTATTCTAACCAAAAGGAGGCTCTATGATAAAGCGTATCGACATCACCGGCGTCCAGGGCACGCCAATGCAAGTCCTGCTCGTACCTGCCGAAGAAATGAGACCCAATAGCCCCTATGCGAAACCTGACAAAGAGGATCTCGTGGAGTTCTATGACGGGCGCTACCCTCACACTCCCGACGGTCAGTTCATCACCTGTTACTACACCTCGACTCTGATGGATAGTCAAAATGTAGCGGGTGGAGGACTCGACCTCCACGGTGGTGAACCTTCATGGAAGATCGACGGCAGGACTATGAAATTGGTACTCGATTGGATCGCCTATCACCAGTACGTGAAACCGTAGGGAGGCCCCAATGATCACCCTATCCGCCGACCTCCGGGACTCGACGAAGGCGCTCGCCTGTCAGACGGCGGCGCTGAAGGAGTCCCTGAAGGCTCTAGTAAAGAGCCTCCCTCCGAACCCGGATGTCCGCCAGGTCTCCTCCAACTGCTGTGTGGTCTCCTCCTCGGCGGTGTTCGCTCACGATAACTGGTCTCCCTCCTATTGGGTAGGAGCTGAGATGCAGGAACGTGTATGCGAGCTGATCGACCGTGCTCGTCCTGAGAGCCTGCGTAAAACAGTAGTGCAGATGCTCAGACGTGGCTCCTATGAGATTTCGTTAGGGAAGAAAATGAAGATACACCCATTCGTCCTCAAGGCTATGCGACATGCATGGCTGCGGGGATAGAGGAGGTTCTATGAAACGTCTAAAGAGTATCGAGAACGATCAAGTACAGATGGAGGTCGTGGAGTGTGACTGCGGATACCACATGGGTATTGATGCCACCTACCTCGATCAGGTGGAAGATTTCAAAATCAACTGCCCAGCATGTGCCGCTGTCATTGACACAGCAATAATACTCCCCGAATAAGGAGGCCCTATGGATAACGGAGAGAGCGAACGCCGACAGCAAGAGTTATCGGACAAAGAAAAACTTCAGAAACTTTTGATACAGCAACGTGAACAAATCCAGCAGGATCTCCTGTGTGTGTTAGATGGGCAGCCTCAAGCATTAACCGACGCTGCCTGTCAAACTGTGGTAAACGGTTTTAAGATCCTGATTAAGGATCTTTGCTGGGTGACCCTCGACCTCAACCCGAACAAAGAGGTTTTAATGTCCAGTATATCAGTACCAAGAACTAAGAGTGACGTGACTATCGACGAGCTGATCTCTTTTCTCTCAGGGGTGAAAGCCGAGCACGGCAACCTCTATGTAGCCTATGACCATGATGGTAGCGGCATGGTCATATCCTCTGCTGAGATTACCAGAGAATCTTTGGAGTCCGACTGTAAACCTACTCTGATACTTTACTAGGAGACTCTATGCCCAAAAAGGAAAAAATCATTTGTAATACGGTAATAACAACTGGGGCGGTAGTGGGTGGAAGCGCGGCTATGGGGGGAGTCTTTGTAGGTGGTGCTGTTGGTACAGCAGGAGCCGCCGCACTTACATCAGGTTTGGCCGCAGTTGGTGCTGTTGTAGGAGGAGGTATGGTAGCAGGAATGGCCGTACTTACTGTAGCTCCTATAGCTGGAGCTGCTCTAACTTATGGAATTTTTAAGTTGTACAAAAAGCTGTCACTTAAGAAATAAGGAGGCTCTGATGTCCAAGAAAAAGAAACCGATTCTGGTCGTCATCATCCGGCACGGTATCATCGACGAGGCCAAGCTCTTCACCGACGTGAAGCGTGCGGAAGAGTGTTTCACTCTGACGTGCCTCGACCTCGGTGCCCGTAAAGATGACATGGACACCCACCTCGACAACGGGTACTACCAGGATCTGAAGCACACCACGGTCTGTTTGGTTCACCCCGAGATCCTTTAACTGAGGAGGCTCTATGATCGTGAAGAAGATCACTGTTGGATTTGTGGTGCAGACCTACGACACCAACACCCGTAAGTATACGGGTCAGGAGTTCATCGCCGGAGATCAGGTAGACTACGAGACTGAGACTGGCGATCCCATAGAGAGAATCTCAGAGTATCTCGCGTTCGACATGGTCCAACCCCAAGTAACAGGAGGCTCTATGACAGAGAAGAGACTTGCAAGTGCCGAAAGAATTCAAGAAAAATTAGAGACGCTAGAAAAATGGGACCTGGTAAACTACTGGCGTAGCTTGTCCCGAGAAGACATGCTCCTAGCTAGCGACGTGACCAAGAAATCTTCTACATTGAGGGCTAATATTTTGAGTGCTGTGATAAGGTCACAGCAGTTCCGTGAAAGCGACACCATCTGTGTCGGCACAGGTAACACAGATTTTGAGATCCCAGCAGGTACTGTGGGTAAAGTAGTCTCAATGATCTACAAGACAAAAGGTAAAGACAGTAAAAACCCGTCTGTTGATATAACCCTTTTGATAGACGGGAAAGAAATCGAGCTGACCAGACGACTCCGTAATGTCGAAGAGAAGCGTCCTACAAATTTGGATCTTCATAGCATCGACGGAAACTGGTAAGCTCTGTGTAGACACCGCCGGGAGTGGCGTAGGAGCAAGAATTACTACGCCACCCCACCCTCCCTAACCAAAAAGGAGTCCCCATGAGTATCAGCAAAGAAATAGCGATAAAAGCCATCGAACTCCAGTATAACCAAGCCCGCGCCGCTGTAAGGTACGTAGCTACCTCCTCCACACGCCCAGCGGATATCACAGTAGCCCTCGGTATCCTGGACTCGGCGGTAGACCTGGTACGTACTGCTCTGGAAACCGCTGACCAACCGTAAGCTCAAACGTAGAGCCTCATCCCCCCACGGAGGTATCCAATGGCCAACATCTGTGTCGTGACGACAAATATCTCCGGGGATCTGGCTCCCCTCTCAACACTCACCAAACTCATACGAGACCAAGACACCGTCTTGATAGACAAGCACCCCATGCTAATAGATACCGATGTACACGGCATAGTGTATGGGATGTGCAACCTCCAGTGTCACGCGAGCGACATCACGCTCGCTCAAGCATGCAGCAGACAACCGAGCCTCTATGATTACCTGGCCCTATCCAAGGACTATCCGACGCTGACTATCGTGGTGTCGTATGAGGAATGCGGAAACCAGGTGTACGGGAGTTTCGTGGTCGAGGGAGGCTCTTGCATAGAGTCTGTCGACTACACCGAGGAGCAGTACCTGGAGCGACACGACGAAGAGTATCAAGCAGAGAAGAAACGGATCACTGAATCTCCCTACGAAGAGTTCCTGGAAGAGTACACCGAATGGGACGTCTACACTGAGCTGAAGTATGCGTACCTCGGTAAAGACATCGTGGCTCGCATCAAGGACACCGACCTCCCTCTGTTCATCAATGTCGAGTGGGAAGATGAGGAAACGGAACGCCTGTACAAGAATCGGTACTCAACAATCAAGGAGGCTCTATGACCGAACAAGAAATGCAGACGAAACTTGAGACCCTGGACCGGTGGGAGTTGGCTGCATATTGGAAAGCACTATCCCAAAAGGATATCTATGTAGCTGAAAAAGTATTCAAAACTGATAAAGCTCTCAACAAGAAAGTGCTGAAAGCTCTTATGAGAGCGTGCCAGTACCATGTTGGGGACACGGTAATATTCGCGCTGGCTTGTACAGAAGGAGATCAAACGATACCTGAAGGGACTATCGGAAAGATTACCCAGATGACTCGCTATCTGGACAACAAAGTGTCCGTAGTTTTACTGGTAGATAACAAGGAAATCAGTATCACCCGTTATGCTGGTGATGGATACGAACGCCCATCAGGTCTGGACCTCAGAAGTATCGCAGGATACTGGCATTGGCGTGTGCTGTATCAGAATAACTGATCTTCTATAGGGAGGCTCTATGAGATTCGTACGAGGCCGGTACTACCTCTTCACCAGCCATCGTAGTATCGGGGGCCATGATAACAGGAGGCTCTACTGGCTCGTAGAGTTTCATTATCGCTTGTGCACAGCTTATGATGTCTACGTCCTGGCGACCTCACACAATCAGAGTAACAGCACAACCGAATCTCCGTTCTACAGTATCACTTTCTCTATTGATACTGTACGAGATCCTCGAAAGTATCTCGTGAAAGAGGTCTCCACCACAGACCTCCTCCTGTATTTCGGGGACTACGTAACCCGCCGGTACAAAGACATTCTATCCGGCATCAACCACGACCGCATACTCTCCAAATCTGTGCAGGGAAAAGCAGTCGCTTTGAAAAGAAAAGTTAGACTCGCTCGCAAGTCCTTCTCAGCACAGTAACATACGACGGCCAATGAGCCGTGGAAGATAACGTGTGAGCAAACGTCTACAGGAGGCCAGCTATGCGCAAAATCGTATTCAGAAAATTCGTCCCCGTCTCAGTCGCCAATGAGTACGCTGACGGTCCCTCAATGGTCTACGTCGAACTCTCTGCCATAGAGATCAAACGTATCCGCCGCTTGTCTAAAGCCGCGATCACCCTCAAGGTCACAGCTATTGAAGACTACGACAGTCCCGCTGAGTTTTTAACAGGTGAGTTTGAGGCACCCATCCATAATGTAGTCACCGACAAAACTCCTCTCAAAGAATGTGGGCTTCTCATCAACGACGACAACCCAGTCACCGCTATCCTCGCCAAGCGACGCATGGCAGGTGATAGTGTGAACAGTCCCGAGACCTACGAAGAACTCAAGAGTTTGCTCACTCCCTGGGAGGGTAGCGTAGAGTGTGAACGAATACACATCGACAAAGACTCCTTTTACTACCGAGGATATATCCGACACTCCGACGATAGCTGGAGTACAGATAGCATCTCGATCTCTGAACTGCCCACAGTAAAATAGGAGGCTCTATGAGCATCAAGTTAAACATCCCCGAGGTCTCTGAAGACTACAGAACATCTCTCGCTACTTTTCTTCTGGACCTCCCGAGAAGTAAAAGGGATGATTTCTACAAGTACCTCAACCTCATATCAGGGTACTGCCAGAGTGCAGAGGTAAGCCTGAGTATGAGTGGGCTGGGTGGCGCAATTTCAATAGAGGAACTGTTAAACAAATCTGCTGGGTTCGAACTCGCAACCATCAAAGAGTTTATCAGGTTCCATAAGGAAGGATACTCAGGAGGAGATTTCCAGCACATTTTTCTTAATGCTTTCTTGGCCATCAGAGCAGACATGATAATCCTGGGAGAGGAGGCTCTATGAAAAAGACTCTGACACGGGCAGCCCTCCTCGCCTGGCTCAAAGAGCAGGCAGAGGACGCCTATGAGGGCTTCGTAGAAGACATGTCCAACCACATCGGCGACGGCGGAGACTGGGTGCCGGTAAACGATGACACCTCCCTCGCAGACTGTGGACTCCTCATCAACCACGAGTCTGAGGTCGTAAAGATCCTCGCCAAACACCGCCTCGCTGGGCACTCCGTCTATGGCCCCGAAGTCCAGGCTGATCTATTCAAACTCCTCGAACAAGAAACCGACAACGGTAAATACGACATGGGATTCAAACAGGGAAGGTTCTACAGTATCGCCAAACTCTACGAAGAGATCGGTGAAAAGAACCTCTCCATCCACTGGAAATCATGGGCGTGGTTTGACCCCTACGATTAATCTTTAATAATGCATTTCGAAAAGTATATTCAATACCATCTCACTATTAAGGAGTATATCGCTATGAACGTGAAAAAGACTCTGTACTGCCTGACTCAGTTCCCGGTAGAGGAATCCATCCTCATCTGCGGTAACCACGGTATCGGTAAATCACAGATCGTGAAGCAGGCCGCTAAGATGCTCGGCGTCCCCTGCATCGACTTCCGGCTCTCTCAGAACGACGTGGGCGACCTCAAGGGTATGCCGTTCCATGTGAACGGGCGTACCGTGTTCGCTCCGCCGGAGTTCTTCCCTCTCAAGGAAGCAGACGCCATCCAGCTCAAAGAGTTCCTGGGACTCACCACCGACATCACCAAGGGTCGGTACGGGGACAAGGGTATCCTCTTCCTGGATGAGATCAACCGTGCCAATCGTGAAGTCCAGCAGGCAGCCTTCGAGCTGGTCCTGGACCGCAGGCTCAACCTAAGAGCCTTGCCGGACGGGTGGCGTGTGGTCTCCGCCATCAACGATGAGGACGACATCTACACCGTCAACTCCCTGGACCCGGCGTTCCTGAGCAGGTTCTTTATGATCAAGTTCAACCCCACCGTGGAAGAGTGGATGGACTGGGCCGTCGATAACAAAGTCCACCCGGTAATCACGGATTTCCTCCGGACTCAGCCCGAGTTCCTCGACCCCACCAAGGAACTGCTCGCCGAAGCAGCTACCAAGGGAGTCACCAAGGTCCACGACCGGAGAGCGTGGCACAAGTTCTCCAACACCATCCACAAGCACGTGGCTGACTACGAAGCCGGTATCCTCGACAAAGATCCTCTGAGTAACTCCTCAGAGGCCGTCAACTGGATGTTCGAGGTGGCAGGCGGCTACGTATCCACTATAGCACAGGCAGCGTTTAAGAAGTTCCTGGAGACCAGCTACAAAGCTCTCGACGCCGATGTCATCCTCAACAAGTGGACCGATGACATCGCAGTAAAGATCAAGGATATCGTAGACAAGGGACGTATCACCGAGATTGCAGGCTATAACGAACTCATCCTCGCATGGATCAAGGCCCATGTGACCGACGCTCTCTCCGGAAAGCAATCCGATAACCTTGCTCGATACCTCGACCTCATGCCCAATGAGGCCATCGGAGATTTCTGGAAGAAGTTCAACAAGGATCTGAAAGCCATCTCCGAGAAATGGTATACGGTGAAATCGCTGCGTGGTGAGCCCAACCACAAGATCATCCTGCGTGCCACGGTCAACCCCACGGCACTCAAGAAGAACGAGGCGAAGGCTACGAAGTAAGCGAGAATCTGCTACAGGGTGTGGGGGGTTCTAAATCCCCACACCCCTTTTCCCCAAACTCAACAGGAGGTCCTATGAAAGATGCTAAGACAAAGCGGCTCATACAAATGCTCAAGGACGAGCTGGAGAACTGCGTAGAGTACCTGGCTGAGACAGCGTATGCCAAAAGTACAGAGTACGTGAAGGTGCTCGAAGCCTCCATCGAAGACCTCGGACTCATGGTAAACGAAACTGGGCTCACAGGGGACATGGTGAAAGCCCGCCTCCGTGGAGAAGATATCCGTACTCCTGAGTGGCACATACAGGCTCTATCCAATGAGACTTTCGATCCCAGTGAGTACAAAGCGCTCGGAGATAATGATGGTACGCTACGTATGATAGGGCACTCACTGAAGATCCTCGGCTACAACAATCTCTCCAGTAAAGCCTACAGTGCGATCTACAACAATCAGTAGAGGAGTCCACCATGCCATACGCAGACCTTGGCTCTCCGAAAGCCTATAAGGATTTCGAGGAGCGCTGGACGTGGATTATCACGTTCATGGTGCTGGAGGACATGTTCGTCCACGAGATCCTGATGATGATGGAGAAACGCCCCAACAAAGCTATCGGTACGATGGGTGTCGCTATCACCGACTCCAAACTCCACCTCATCTACAACCCCGAGTTCGTCAATACACTCACCGACCCCGAGCTGCGGTGGGTCGTGACTCACGAGATCTATCACGTAGCTCTCCATCATTGCTGCGTGAGACTCCCCGAGAGACCCGAGGACAGAAAACTCTACAACATCGCCGCAGACCTCGCTATCAACTGTCTGATCCCTCAAGACGCCAACCGCTGTATGCCGAAGCATAAGGACGGTCCAGAGAAAGGTAAAGACATCGGACTCCTACCTACCAAGGAGCCCTATAACTTCCCGGATAAGCAGTCCATGGAGCAGTATGTCCTGCTCCTGCGTGACATGAAAGATAAAGGGAAAGACATCGGGGACGGTACGGGTGCTGGGGGTGGGGGCGGAATCGACAACCATGACGGCTGGACTGACGCCGACGCAGAGATCATCAAGCAGGAGATCAGAAACAAGATCGAACAGATCTCCAAACGTGAGAACGGTTGGGGTCACATGCCCGGCGACGTGCAGCAGATCATACAAGCTGCCCAGAAATCCTCGGTACGCTGGTGGAAGTACCTCCGGCATCACCTGGGGAACCTCGTAACCTCTAAGGTAGAGTCTACGTTCAAGAAGCCCAACCGACGCTACGGGTATCCGTACTGCGGCACCAAACGCCTGCATACAGATCGTAAACTGGTGGCCATTGATACGTCGGGCTCTGTAGGGGACGAGGATCTCAGTCACTTCCTGGCAGAGGTGAACCGCCTGGCTGAGTTGCAGCCGGTAGACCTCGTGATGTTCGATCAAGCGATACAAGGGAAAATTATCCCGTTTGACCGCAAGCGTGCTCGACTGGACTTCAAGGGACGTGGTGGTACAGCGTTCACTCCAGTGTTCAAGCTGGCGGAACAGCGACGGTATCAATCCCTCATCGTACTGACCGACGGACAGGCAGAGGAGCCCCCCAAGCCACATCATGTAAAAGATGTCCTGTGGGTACTGACAGATCCCAGCCAGAAGCCTCCCTGTGACTGGGGACAGCGGGTACACATCACTCTCAAAGGGGTGGGGCAGCCCGCGTAGCCCGTTGCTGGGACGTTGTACGAAATAAGGGAGGCTCTATTAAAGAGCCTCCCTTTTCTTTTCCGCCACGGGAGGAGGGAGACCATGCCGAAAGATCATCGACGCATAGCGATAGCAGACTTCGAAAGAAAGATTATGGAGCACTCGGTAGCTCTGGGATTCATCGCTGAGATTCCCCTCGGTACTGTGATACACGTAGTGCAGCCTACCTATGTGAGATATAGGGATCAAAGAGATCCTACAGGTAAGATAGAACACTGCTGGACAGATAAAGGATATCTTCTGTACCCTTTCAAAATCAATTTAGGATCGTTCCGGTGCCGGGTACTGGGCGTAGAGGTGCCTGGTCACAGAGCTGCTAATCTAAAGAAGTATGAGGGGTCAGGGCTCCCTTGTGTAGAACCTCTCAAGTTCCTGGACATACGGTCGTGGCATCTCTATCGACCCGAGGACGCTGGACTCTACATCAACTGGGCACTGCTCACTGAGGAAGCCAAGACACTCCTCTACGGCAAATAAGGAGGTAGTATATGTTACGCAACAACTCGGAACAGTGGCGCATTAAAGAGTATGGGGTCTCCACTCGGGAGCAGACATGGGAGATCAGCTACGCTCATAGCCTGCTCCGAAAAGAGTTCTGCGAGCAGCACGGGTACAAAAGAGACGCCTACTCCTGGGACACCTCACCCTATGAAGCCTGTGCGTATAAACGTAGCGCTAACCTCTGTCGTAATCATCTGCTCTCTGTGAGACTCATCACTACCACAGACCAGCCTGTGATGAAGCGTGTTCTTGAGATCGCTACCCAGTACGCAGTGACCCCTACGTTCGAGCTGAGAGCCACCACAGGGGACTACACCCCTCGCCCTCTCTCCAGCATTATGGCAGCCTACACAGAGCTCCATAGCCTAAAAGAGCGACAATTCTTTTATATGTACCTCCACCAGTCCCTGTACGACATCCGTCTGGTCACTGTACAGGAAAAGCGCCCTGGTTATCCGGCATCTGACACCGTAAAGACGTACCTGAAACTCTATCCGAAAGCGATGGTAAAGGAACTCATCGAGAAACTATGCCATGCAAAGATGACCTATTTCCTGGATAACAGAGTCCAGCTCCGAGCCAGGATCTTCTACGACCTCGACCTCAAAGAACTCGACAAAGACCACGCAGACTATGAGAGCGTCATCAAGTACGAGAAAGATACCCCCTTCACGGTGGAGGAGTTCGAGCGGCGGATGCGCCTGGCGCAGGAGGCAGTGAGCTTCTACCAAAAAGCCTACAAAGAGTGCCAAGCGAAACGAGACCGGCTCGCCGCAGGGCGGACGGTAGACGTAAGCGTGGACACCTACCGGAAAGTCGTAGCCTATTTCAAAATCAATGCTCCGCTGTACATGAACGAAGAGAAAGACAAAGCGCTAGCCCAGTACGCAAAACTGGTAATGATGGACGCTGACCTCAAGACTATCGCATCACAGTGGGACGTAGCATAGAGCAAATACTACTACGGTCGTCACACACCACACTACCTAATAAGGAGAAACTATCATGGCAATGTACAAAGTCAGATGGGAGATCGAAGTAGACGCACGCAGCCATCGGGAAGCCGCCCGCGAGGCTCTAAAGATCCAGCGAGACCCCGAGTCCCTCGCTACGGTCTTTGAGGTACGATCTTTCAAGGCTACCCGAGCTACCTCAACCAAGAAGCGCCATAACTACGTCATCGACTACAACGAGTACAAGGAGATCGATCTGCTGAACACTTGATAGAGAAGGTCCTCAGAAGTATATTACTGTTACTAAGGCCTTCCGGCGGGGCTACATATTTACCGGATATATCCTCCTGAGAATGACCTTTTTCTCAGGCACGACGAATATTTTTGTTTACAGCAAAAAGGAAACAGGGGCGGTGATGGTATACGTACCACACCGCCCTTTTTATTTTGAAAGGACACTGCCGTGAGAAAAACTGACGTGCTGAAAACACTACCCCTGGCTATTCGACTACACGTCGAGCCCCTGGTCCGAAAGCAAGCCTATATCATCGAATGGCACAGACAAAGTATGATCATTCAGATCACGCATTTCCATAAAAAAGGTATCGTATTCAAGCCGCTCTCTGTCGCACCAGGGTTCCGAGAAGCAAGCCGTACTGGTACTCTGCGCTACGATCAAATCCAGCGACACAAACTCCGCCCCGCCACCATACACGACATCACATGTAACATGGGCACGGGCACTCGGTTCATGTCAGACTATTACGGCGATACCAAGAATCTGCTATCTAAGCACGGCACCGAACTATAAAGGAGCGTACACTATGCATAATCGCTCTGACTCTCGAATCGTCCCACAGACCGAAGAACAGCGCCTCCTCGAACTCAAGCTCCGTATCTGGGGCACCGTCGCCGTCAACCTCCTGAATCAGAAAAAGGACCCACACGTCATAGCAGGCTCTAAAATAGAGTCTCACAGAGGACGCGTCGGAAAAGCCCTCAAAGATCTGAGAGGCCTGGTCTCTCCAGCAGGCTCTATCAAAGACACCAGATACGGCTCCACGTCTACCACAAAAGCATACAGAGTCCACGATTTCGAGACCCAAAGTGCAGACCTCGCCGTCGCCCCCGAATTCATTACGACCTGGCAGCAATTCCACGATGATATCTTTACAGGATACGGCATCTGTGACCAACAGACGTTCGATAGAGTAGGCTATCGTACACTAGAAGAACTCAGCAATGCCGGAGCTATCTACGTCTACTGGCACCAAGAGGAATATGAGTTCATCACAGGGACCGATGTCGGTACAACCTCCACCTACGTATATCCCAGAGCACAAACAGAGACCCGTATTAAAGCGATGCTCAGAGCTATTGTAGAATCTCATTATCAGGATGACTACGGCACAAAACTCGAACGCTACCTCGGTATCCCAGAGGGCTCCCTCAAACGCAGCGACAAGTATAGGATCGAGGTCCGTAATTTCTGCGCCCGAGCAGCAGACCTCTCCGCTGAGAGATACTATGGTACGTCTGGGTTCCATGCTGAGTACATGCATCACAAAGAGTACATGGACGCTCTGATGTACAACCTCAACAAACTGAACCTCCTCATCCAGAGCAAAGGTGGATTTGAAAACATCACCCGTGAGATGCGCAGAGCCTCTATCGAAGAGCTTTTAATAGACGCTCCACTCCGTCTCACCTACGATGACGATGAGATACGCCAAACCGTCATAGCCTCATATGAGTACACCGTCAACAAAAAGAAATATCCCAGTACGTTCCTGCTCCGACACTCAGCGTACTTCGACTATGACACGCTCTATGCCACAGATGAGTCTGTCACCTATATCGACGATGGACACGCTGACACACAAAAGGGCTCCCTATACGCCAAAGAGCATGGGTACACACCGGATGAGAATGAGTGTCGTATCATCGAGACCTATCGAAAGGACATAGCATGCACGTTACAGAAGAACACCTCAGGAGTCTTGCAGCCTACCTGATGACCACCGCAGCCGACATAGATAAGCGTGCGAAAGGTAGCGACCCTGGTAAACCTCCGCCGGAGGACCCCGCCGCAGAAGATAACAAACACGCCCTGAAATCCCTAGCCCGACAGATCGAGGTCATCGATTACAACCCAGTCCTGTTCGAGTCTATCCTGGAGTCCTACGACCTGCATGTAGGATCCCTGGAAGGCCCTATCGAGAACGCCCCACTCCACATGAACGACGAGTCTGCTGTAGAGCAAGCAGTCGTCAAGTGGCGGTTGGAGAATGCAGTTTAATTGTGTAATAAAGAAAAACTCAAAAATCTTTAACTGCACAATTAATTTTACTGCATCGATGGGAAACAGTATATCACCTATCAATGGGAGGCACCAGTGAGAGCTATCCTCACGCCAGAGTTAATCAGTCACAAGAGCGTGGTACGTGTCGCGGTCAACAATAACTTTAACTGCACTCCCGCAGAGTGGGCTCAGCTCGACGGATACAAGGCAGCTCACCCCGACAAGTATTTCTTTGTCAACTGCAATATCAAAACCCCGCTGCTCCGTACTATCAACGACCACCCGTACAAAGCAGTCATCACCCTCAATCCCGACCTCATTGTCCGGGAGAACGAAATCATCAAGTTCTATAGTCTGGACCGGGAACGCATCGGATTCGTGAGAGTGAAGTACATCCCCGACTCACAGCCCATCGTGGACCTTATCCAGGAACTCAGTGAGGCTCAGTATAAAGTAGTCATCACAGTCCAGCGCTTCAACAGCAAAGCCATGCTGACGAAGTATGCCCGGCTGGAAAACTATCACTTCGATAACACCAGAGGCCGCCTGTGTGGGGAGGCTCTATCGAGAGTCCAGGCTCTAGCAGACACCACCCCCGGCGTCGCCATCTGCGATCGCCAGGGTCTCGGCTGCCAAGGCTGCGGGCTGTGCTCCAAACTCACAGTAGGACAGGACCTCCCACTCGCATCCCTGAATATGTCTACGTCAGGAATTTGTCCGTACTCCTGCCCCGACTGCTACGCCAAAACAATGCAGAATTTCCTGAGGAAAATCGGACAGCGCGTCATCAAGTATGACGTGATCAAACAGAACGAGAAACAAGCAGGCCGCACCGAGCACATCAAACGAGCCCGCGCCGCACTCGCAGTGTAAGCAAAGAAAGGAGCTTATTATGTCATGTAGATGTGAATCTCCATAGCAAGATATATATTAGTAGGCAGCAAATAATAAATCACATTCCACATAACAAAGGAGAGTGCAGACATGTCAGACGCATCCAATCAGGCCGCAGCAGCTACCGATGAGACCAGTCCCAAGGTGCCCGAGAGAGTAGAGCGCGACAAGCCCACAGCACCCGTCGCCGAGACTGTGATGCCGGTCGCAGAGAAGCCTGCCAAGAAAATCAAGAAGGCTAAGAAAGTCAAGGCAGCTTCTACAAAAGAGCCTACGACGGCACCCGCAACAGAGCCTGCTACGAAAAAGGCCGCAGCCAAGAAGGCTACTGTAGCAGCCGAACCCGCTCCCAAGAAGCGTGGGCGTCCCAAGGGATCCAAGAATAAGGACACAAAAGACCCTACCGTGACAGCAGTCGCTCCTAAGAAACGAGGGCGTCCTCCCAAGACAGCGAAGAGTGATACGAAGGTATCAACAGGTAAGCAAGGTCGGCAATGGCCTGTGCTCCCGTTCGCCCTGTATATCAACGTACAGACACGCCAACCCAAGGCACTCGCAATCGCCATCCGTAAGACTCTCTGGAAGTACACGCTGCGCGGTCCCCGTAGCAAGGGCGAAGCCGCCGAGTAAACCTCATCACTGCGTGATACATGAGAGGGAGAGACCTACAGCAGGTCTCTCCCTTTTTATTGGTAAGGAGATCCCATGCCACACGACCCCAACTATGTACCGTCCCAGTTTGATCACAGGGACTATCGGCTGCTAGCTCGTATGGCTAAAGCCCCGCACCTCAAAACAACAATCCACGAAGCAAACTATCGAGACAAAAAAATACAGAGAGCTATAGGCAACAGCATAGCTAGATCATTACACTGTCCACTAGACCAGATAATGCTATACGTGAATGCTGGAGTGTGGGAAGAGGATATCGTGAAATGGCGTCTGACCATAGCAAAATAA
>Ga0315293_10001511_pt1 | contig 22598 bp, 26 predicted proteins | sample YL17G13_20_MG_FD_203071 | JGI IMG/M metagenome (GOLD analysis project Ga0315293, IMG submission 203071) | Sediment microbial communities from Yellowstone Lake, YNP, Wyoming, USA - YL17G13_20 | ecosystem: Environmental > Aquatic > Freshwater > Lake > Sediment | place: USA: Wyoming | collected... | reverse complement strand
TCCTGCCCAGTATCTTCTCCTTCGGGTCCCTTGGCTTCCTGTTCATCACGTTTTTGTCTTTAGGCTCCACGGCAAGCGCGAGCGTGGGCGGGCCGTCCGACAGTAAATTCATCCACAATATCTGTATCGGAAGCAGCGGCAGCGGAAGGTTGATTATTATAGATGTGAAAATGGCAGCAACCTCGCCCACGTTGCAGGAAAGCAGGTAGTGAATTGCTTTCTTGATGTTGTCATAAATCCCCCGCCCCTCTTCAACTGCTGCAACAATCGATGAAAAATTATCATCCAAGAGAATGATATCGCTGGCCTCCTTGCTCACGTCTGTGCCAGTGATGCCCATCGCTATTCCGATGTCCGCGCGTTTCAGCGCCGGTGCGTCATTCACGCCGTCGCCTGTCATCGCGACAATATGTCCTTTTGCTTTCAGGGCATCCGTTATCCGCACCTTATGCTCAGGCGAAACCCTGGCATAGATCGCGACATTTTCAACAATACCAGCAAACTCATCATCACTAATTTGTTCGAGTTCAGCACCTGTCATAACATTTTTTGATGTTTGTTCCAGCAAATCTATTATTCCAAGCTCGCGGCCAACAGCAACAGCGGTGTCCTTGTGGTCGCCTGTTATCATCACAACCTTGATGCCTGCCTTTTTGCACAGTTCAATCGCCTGCTTCGCTTCGGGCCTGGGCGGATCAATCATGCCCTGCAACCCGATGAACACCATCTCGCTTTCCGAGAGCATGTCCTTTGGCGAAACCTTTCTCACGGCAAACGCGAGCACGCGCAGCGCATTTTGAGCGAACATGCGGTTTGTTTCCAGAATCTTCTTCCTGTCCGCATCGCTCAGCAGCTTCGCGCCTCCCCTGACATAGATGGATGTGCATTTTTTCAGAACCTCTTCCACCGCACCCTTTGTGTAGATAATCTTTCTGTCGCCAACCATGCACGCAACGCTCATCATCTTGCGTTTGGAATCAAAAGGAATCTCAGCCACGCGTTTGTATTTCTGCCTCAAATCCTCAAGCCCGGCCTTCTTTGCAGAGACCAGCAATGCAATCTCAGTCGGGTCCCCAAGATAATCGCCCCCTGATTCTTGTGCATCATTGCACAACATGCCGGTGCCAAGCAATAACTGCAGGCTTTCATCAGCTTTTATTTTCTTTCCATTTTCAAGAAATGCACCCTCATTCTCGTATCCCTCACCAATCACATCAATAATCCTGTTGTCAACCCAGAGCTTTCTTACAGTCATCTCATTCACTGTGAGCGTTCCTGTCTTGTCGCTTGCTATCACAGTAGTCGAGCCAAGCGTCTCAACAGCATGCAGCCGCCGTACAATCGCGTTTTTCGATGCCATCTTCCGCAGCCCGAGCGCGAGCGTGATGGTGATGACAGTAGGCAGTCCCTCGGGTATGGCCGCGACTGCCAACGCGACTGCAGTGAGAAACATCAGCAGCAACGGCTCGCCCTCGAAAAATCCTGTCACAAAAACAAGTGCGGCAATCACAAGAATGATAATTCCAAGCTGTCTTCCAAGCACATCAAGCCGCTTCTGCAGGGGTGTTTCCTCCTCAGCAACCTCCAGCATCTTCGCGATTTTTCCGAACTCTGTCTGGTTGGCAGTAGAAACCACAACAGCCTTGCAGTGGCCATACACAACAGTCGTACCGGAGAACAGCATATTCTTCCTTTCAGCCACAGGAACATCTTGCATATTCTTTGCTGAGAGCATATCAGAAATTTTATCAACTGGCACGGACTCGCCAGTCAGGATGGACTCATCTGCCTTCAGGTTCATCTGCTCGATCACCCGAGCGTCAGCCGGTATGCGGTCGCCGACCTTGAGAAATACAATATCGCCTGGAACGGCCTCTCTTGCATCTATTATCTTCCTCTCGCCATCTCGCATGACCTCTGCCTTGGGTGCAGCCATGCGCTTCAGAGCTTCTAATGCATGCTCAGCCTTCCGCTCCTGGTAGAAACCAAGTACTGCATTAAGTATCACTATTATAAGTATCACAATCGCATCCAGCAATTCGCCGAGAGCAGCAGAAATAATCGTGGCTATTATCAGAATTATGATAAGTATGCTCTTGAACTGGTTCAGGAACATCTTCCATGCAGGCGTCCTTTTTCGTTCCTCGATTTCATTGTAGCCATAGCGAGCGATTCGCTGATTCGCCTCGCTGTGTGACAGTCCGCTGACTTTTGTGTCCAGCGCCTTCAGCACGTCATCTATTTTCATCAGATAGAATTTTTGCATGCCCATGGCCGCACGAAGTGCGTCAACCGGTTTTTCCATAACTCTCGCTGATATTTAGAATAAACCAGATATAAAGATTTTTGGAATGTGAAAATTTTTAGAACATTAGCCAGTTGAAACGCATGCGCCATCGCTGCATCTGTTCGGGCACGTATAAGATTCTGAAGAGAAATAATTATTAACACACCTGTATTCGGACAATACTCTACTATCTGACCAATCACATTTATCAGAATCGTTTATGAACCTATCATGATCATATTCATAAAGGCTTGAAGTCGTACCCTTCACATAATAGTTGGCTCCGTTATCAGTATCAGTACAGTTGGGGAGAGGATATTTTATACATGCACCATCTACACATCCGTTTGCACATTGAACGTTGAATTCGTAGACAATACCTGCAACGCAATAGAAACCTTTAAATAACTATTTATGTTATATAACATATTAGCTCATATATATCTGCGAATGTGTCGATATGAGACGCGAAAAACACACGAGATTGACGTTCGATGACATAAGAGTGGATATAAGACAAATTATGGAAGGTCGCAAGGTCAAACATTTTGTGATTAATGTTGCCTTAGTAGCCGATAATAAAGTCCACGATGTTTTCAGGATAGATACTGCGCACGGATACCTGCATATGCAGAAGTTTTGGATTTCCAATGAACCCATAAAACTGCGAGACAGGAGAAAGGACAATTATGCAGGCGATTTTGGCTATTGGAAGAACAAAGTAGAGAAGGAATGGAGAACCTATGTCGAACTTTACAGAAAAATGAAGAGGTGATAAATATGAAAGAAAGACATGCAGGTTTTAAATTATTGGATATGTTTACGAGAATGCAGCAGGAATACCCAGAATTCACACCAGATAAAATATTAATCATAGACGTCAAAGTAATGGAAAAAATAGTAACCCGGGCTCGTGTTGAATTGATCGAAGCAATTAGAAATCATAAACCAAAATCCGTGACCGAGCTTGCTAAGATAGTTAAAAGACCGCAGGAATCGATATCAAGAGACTTGACCATATTGAACAATTATGGTGTGCTGGAATTCATCCAAGTAGGCAAAGTGAGGAGACCAATCATAGACAAGGAGATTTTTGCAGTGACTTGCTAATTAAAAAGATTTTTTAATTTGGTATCATATATTTATGCTTCTGAATAAACGATAGTTTTTTATATCTATTGTTATATAAAAATAGCATATGATAGATAAAAATAGCATTTTCATAGTTCTGGGTGCATTTTTCGACAGCCCGACAAAGGAATTTCATGCAAGAGAACTGTCAAGGAAGACCAACCTATCAATATTTGCTGTTTTGGAGGCAATAAAAAAACTCTCAAAGGAAAAGCTTGTCACCTTTTATAAAAAAGGCAACATGAAAATCGTCAAGGCCTCGCAATCGACTGCGTTCACAAGAGCAAAGAGAGTCAGGAATCTCGAAAAAATATACGAGTCGGGAGTTGTGGATTATCTAAGTCATGTATACGACAAACCAGAAACCATAATTTTGTTCGGTTCGTATAGCCGTGGTGATGACGTAGAGAATTCTGACATAGATATTGCGATAATCACCAGAGAACATAAGGAAGCAAAAGTGGGAAAATTCGAAAAAATTCTATCAAGAAATATCAGCTTGCACGAGATTGATCTTAAAAAAACAAGCAAAGAATTTCATAATAATCTCATGAATGGTATTGTCATGGAAGGCGCATTAGCATGAAAGATTTTTTGGACTCGTAACTTAAAAGGAAGCTATTTTTAAAAAGATTTACTCAAGCACGACCTTCATGAAGTCCTTTGCGAGCTTCACGTTCGGGTACTTTGATATGATTTCTTTTAGTTCCTGCAAATCCTGATACCTGCGGGAGATGTGAGTGAGAATTAGTTCCTTGACTTTTGCTTCTTCGGCTATCTTCAGCACGTCCTCAAATGTGGTGTGTCTGTAGTCCTTTGCACCCTTTTTTGTGTCATCGGAGCCTTCGAAGCGCGTCGAGTCATGTATCAATAAATCTGCGCCAGCAGCAAGCTTGATGATGTTCTTACACGGCATGGTGTCGCCTGAATAAACGACCTTCTTGCCCTTCTCGACCAGTGAGATATCTTCCAATCTTATTGTATTGCCCTTGTATTCCGCGCTGCCCACATCCTTTATCCTCTTGAATATCGGGCCCTTTGCAGGCAGGCCATGTTTTTTTGCCTTCTCTTTATCGATTTTCACGCGGTCCTCCTCGACGAACGCGTAAGCAACAGCAGGGATGCCGTGCTTCACCGGAATGGCAGCGATGTAGAACTCGTCGGCTTCAAAAATCTTTTCGATGGTGGAGCCTTCGAACTCGACGTTCTTTGCAATCACCTGAAACTGCTTGGTGCTGTAGCCCAGACTAAGCAAGACATCAACAAACTTAACAGCCTCCGGCCCGTATATTGCAAGCGGTGCCTCCCGGCCCTCCAGGCTCATTGTCTCCAGCAAACCAAGGATTCCTGCAAAATGGTCAGCATGCCAGTGCGTGATGAAGATGTCATTTATGCGCATGAAGTTCAGGTCGCTGGAGAAAATCTGTCTTTGCGTACCCTCACCGCAGTCCCACAAGCAGCAATACTCCTCCTGGCTCCTGTAGGTAACATAGAGCGATGCGTGATTCCTGTGGCGCGTTGGCACGCCGGCTGTTGTGCCCAAAAACGTGATTTCGATTTGCGTCATGATATCACTTAGATTTGTTTTTCAATAAAATTTCCATTCTATCCAAGAACTCTTTAGCGTTTTTAAAGGCATTTTCAGCATCTTCTTTTGAGGAGAAAAACTCAATATTGTACTGGTTGTTGTGCCTGATCTCCCTGTAATGGTCAAGAAGCTTTATCCACTTGGTTTCAAGCAGGTTTTTCTTTGCATATTTTTCTTCCAGGTACCTAGCGATGCAATAGTGGCTTTTTTCCCGGAATCCATCCAGAAACAGGATAGCTCTGGATGAATGAAACATTGACAAGTAAGAAGAAAGCACAGATGAATTGAATGCGCTGCTGCCCAGCCCTTTGGCTGCCTCAGACAACCACTTTCTGGCAGTCTTCATGCTCGCGTCTGCCCTCTCCCTAGAAGGAGGGACGCTCCTGAGCAAGCCCTCCCGTACGCAGTCTTCAAAATCAAATAGCTTCAATGCCATCACCATAAATCACGATAGAACCGAACAGCAGAGAAAAATAGAAAACATGGTCGGTTTTTCTCAATATCTTTATTTTCTCTTCTGTCAGGTAAAGGGGTTTAACATTTCCGAAAACCCTCTGCAACTCGCTTGTGAGATCAGCTAATTTCTGATCATTGGTCTTCGAGACGAATATCCATATATCTATGTCTGAATCCTCGGTATTCGTGCCCTTCACCAAACTTCCATAGAGCCCTGCGCTTCTGATGAATTTATATTTTTTGAAAAAGTCTTTGTCGAACATGTCGAGATTCAGAAGAACTCTCACTGCCTTGGTTGCAACACTATCCCGCACGAGAAACTTGCCATCTTTTCTCCTTAATATTCCTTCCCGCGCCAATGCATCAAAATATATGGAGACCAAGCTGTTGCTGAGACCCAGCTCTCTAGCTATCCTGTTTACCCCCAGATGTTCGTTCCTGTAAACGATACCGCGCAGTATCTTCACCCGCTCTTTTGTGGACAGCAGCGTTTCTATGTTCATATTTCATAAATATATTGTTTATGATTTATAAACCTTTCGTTCATGATTCATAAACAGTTTTGGGTATAATTTATACCTAAACCATCGAAATTCCTGGGTATACTTTATACCCAGATTAAGAAGCATTTATTTCATTGCTTACTGCATTGAATAAAGCTATTAAAAACCGCGATACAAATCTTCTCTGATTATAATGGAGCCCCAGCTGGAACAAATCAAAAAACTGCTCGATAGCAGCAAAATCAAGTATGAACTGTCCGAGCACGAGCCTGTCTACACAAGCGAGCAGGCAGCGCGCGTTCGGGGCGTGCCGCTCAGCAGTGGCGTCAAGTCAATAATAATCAAGACCGAAGAAGGAAAATTCTACTGCATCCTTATTCCTGGCGACAAAAAGATGAATACAAAGAAATTGCAGAGCATCCTGCACACCAAGAAGATTTCATTCGCAAAACCAGAAGAAGTATTGGAACGCACGGGATGTGAAATCGGCAGCGTCCATCCGTTCGGGAATTTGATGCATCTGCCGACTTGCATGGACAGGAAACTCCTTGAGAATGAAACCGTGAATTTCAATGTGGGTTTGCACACGCATTCTATCGCGATGAAAAGCAGGGATTTGATAAAAGTTGTAAAACCAAAACTGGAAGATTTCTCTACGTAATTATTTATTCACTCAATGCTCTCTCGATTATTTTTCTATCCCCTTTGCGCAGTGGATACCTCGCGGAGAAGCCTGCTTTCACTATGTCGCATATTTCCGGCTCCTTCTCAACCATACTTCCTTTGTAACCCGCATCCTGCGCCATTCTGGCAAACTGGGCAACAGCATCAATGTCCCCGGCGCACCATATTCCCACGCCCTCTAAAGGAGGGTCAAGCCAACACTCGGCTGTCCCGTAACGGTCTGCATATAGTATCATTTTTCCATTAGCCATGATAAATAAATCGGAGATAATTTCATAAAGATACTTTCGGCCTGAAATAAAGCTTCTTAAGCGTTTCGAACCCATCTGAAAAAATTCTTTCAGAATTGTGTTTAAAAAATTTAATGCAAGATAGTTAGAAGAGTGTTTTGTTGTGGTGTGTTGATGTTCGACAGAAACCGGATAAGACCAGGCCATCTCACTGAAAGGGATAGAAAATCCTCAATAACCGATATTTACATAAAACCCGGCATGCCGCCGTCAGAATTGCCGGATGGACAGCAATTACCATTCGAATACCAAGAACTGATGGAAAAAACAGCAGATGACATTCGCAACGCAAGGGAGCATGGCAGCTCCGTGATTCTGGCATACGGCGCGCACGTCATAAAAAATGGCTGCGGCGGAATCCTCAGAAGGCTTGTTGAGGACGGATACGTCACCCATCTCGCAACCAATGGCGCTGGTTCTATTCATGACTGGGAGTTTGCTTATCTGGGAAGAACCGAGGAGGATGTCAGGAGAAATGTCCAAACAGGAGATTTTGGTACCTGGAACGAAACCGGAAAATACATGAACCTGGCGATAATCCTCGGTGCAGCAGAGGGTCTTGGTTATGGAGAATCCATCAGCAGGTTGATCCACAATGATTTTCTGCAGATACCTGCAACAAGGGACATCAGAAACCGTTTGGAAGAAATTGCAAAGAATCCGCATGCCCTAAAGGAAAAAGATTGTGGCCTTCTGGACCTTCTTCGTGCCATAAGGATGCATCCCCCTCCTGAACTATCCAGACAACTGGTTATAGAACATCCTTACAAGCAATACAGCGTGCAAGAAGCTGCTTATGCAGCAGAGAAACCATGCACAGTCCATCCAGGGATAGGATACGACATAATATACACCCATCCATTGTGCAGCGAGGCAGCAATAGGAAGAACCGCCGGGGTAGACTTCCTGAAATATGTGGACAGCGTCTCGCGCCTTAATGGCGGGCTCTATCTTTCAGTCGGCTCAGCCATAATGAGCCCGATGGTTTTCGAAAAATCACTATCAATGGCAAGAAACGTCGCAGCACAGGAAGGTCGGGAAATCGCGGATTTCAGGATTGTTGTAAATGATATACAGCTAGGGGAATGGGGATGGGGCACTGGCAGGGAGCCGCCAAAAACCAGTCCTGCCTACTATCTCAGGTTCTGCAAGACATTCGACAGGATGGGCGCAAGAGAGATGAACTATGTTTGTGCTGACAACAGGGGATTCCTGCTTAGCTTACATCATGCACTGGGGGGTCAGAAATGAAAATAACAATGCAAAGATATCTCAACTCGCTACTAAGAGATGGAAGCCTGGACACGCCTTCATTCAATGCATTATCATCTGACAAGGAAGTCACGAGTATTATTTATCAATTCTCAGAAGAACATCCTGAATTGAAAACCGCGATTGCTCCCCTTGCCAGAGCATACCTGGCTCTTGTGAAATGCTTCGAAACCGACGGTACATTCTATCTGTGCGGGAACGGCGGAAGCTGTGCAGATGCCTATCACATTTCTGGCGAACTGATGAAATCCCTTGAAAGAAACAGGCACCTGAGACCTGAAGATGAGCAAAGATTCCGTGGACACTGTTTGTTTGGCGCTGAAGAGCTAGGAAAAAACTTGGAATATGGTTTCAGGACCGTGGTGCTGGGTGGCAATCCCTCCTTGTCAAGCGCAGTTGCCAATGACATTGACCCCGATCTGATATATGCGCAGCATCTTTTTGCATCGCATCCTAGGAAAAACGATGCATTCATGGGCATAAGCACGAGTGGCAATGCTGCAAATGTTTTATTTGCAGCAAGTGTTGCAAAGGCTTACGAGTTGGTAACAATAGGTCTCACTGGCCCGAAAGGCGGACTGCTAGGAAAGAATGTAGACATATCAATTAGGGTGCCGGGAACAAAGACACCCCGTATACAAGAGAGCGGCGTACCTGTTTATCATGCCCTATGCGCAATGGTTGAAGCCCGCTTTTTCAAAAAGTTGAGATGATATGTATCCAAGAACCATTCCCAGAACAAACATCGAGATAGTAAGGCCGTACGATGGAAGGGGGTTGCGCGCAGCGCTGTTCGATTTCGATGGCACCATCTCGCTTGAGCGTGATGGCTGGCCAAACCTGATGGTGGCATGCAATGCTGCTGCCCTGCATCAAGCAGTCCCCGGCATGTCGTACAAAGATGCTATTGAATGGGCAATTCATGATATTGAAGAAACGATCGGAATACCAACATACATGCAGATGAAAAGACTGGCAGCATACATAGAAGCGATGGGGGGAAAACCAAGAACTCCTGCAGAATACAAGGCTATTTATAACGAGCAGCTGCTCAACATGGTTGAGAAAAAAAGAAAGGATGTGGATGACGGCAAAATAAGAAGGAGTGAGTTGCTGGTTCCTGGTTCTGAAGAATTTATACGTTACCTCCGTGTCCCCCTCTATGTTGCCAGCGGGACTGATATCAAACCTGTGCGGGAGAGTATAGTATTCCTTGGACTGGGAGGCTATTTCGACGGGGAAAAGATTGTTGCAGCCACGGCAGATAATCCCGAGCAGTGCGCAAAGCAGATGGTCGTGAAAAAACTGGTGAGAGAAAAAAATCTCAGAGAAGGTGAACTGCTTGGAATCGGCGACGGCCGGCCCGAACTGGAAAATACCCGAGACCAGGGAGGCGTCTGCGTCGGCGTGCTCACACCAGACAGCAGTTTCTACGACAATGGTATGTACAAAAGTCATTTCACAGTAGAGCAAAAAAGGGAGCGCCTGCTGGAAGCCGGCGCCCATGTGCTGGTTCCAGATTTCTCATGTGCGAGGGCATTGATTGAAGTCTTATTCTCAAAGCAGGAGTAAGCGAAAGATATTTAGAATGCGAATTCAATATTCAAATCTCTCAATCTTCCCGAAAACCTCTTCCTCGAAATCGTCGTACCTGGCTGTGATTTCTCGCGGCGATGCAGTTCCGGTTATCTGAAACTTTTTTACAGTGACGGATGTTGCCATGTTTCCGAGGATGGCAGCCTCAAGCGGTGTTGCACCGCTTGACAGGGATGCAGCAAGCGTGGCAATCATGGTATCACCTGCTCCGACTGGGTCGGTTTTATCCCTGTCCATTGTAGTCGGGACATAATAATCTCTGCCTTCGTCGAATGCAAAAACGCCCCGCGGACCCCATGTCACGTACAGCGGCGCGTCATGCGGTGTTTTCAGACGTCTGCCCATTAGCACAATATCCTCTTTTGTGAGGTCAGCGGGATCCATTTTTTCCCCCAATGCTTCCAGCATCTCCCTCGCATTTGGTTTTAGAATCATTCCACTCGAGACATATTGCGGCAACCTCTTCCTCGAATCCACAATAAACCGCTTTTCTCCATGCTCAGCAGCCATTCTCATTAAATAACTTTCAATATCCCGCGTGACCAGAGAATCTTTCCTGCCCTGGTCATTCACTATGACGGCATCAGCCTTAGAAATGCATTCTTCTAATCTTTCCATCAAGAGCCTCTCTGTTTCTTTACCAATCGGTCCCCTACTTTCAAAGTCAACCCTCGGCTTCTCATGGGTGATATCTCCATACACTGCGAAAATCTTCATGTAGCACGGCGTTGTTCGGCCGTCTGCAGTTAGGAAATGAGAGGTGTCCACTCCCCGCTTTTTCAATTCAAATAAAAGCATGGGGCCGAATGGGTCATTTCCAGCAACACCAACTGCATAGACATTCCCGACGCCCATGTCGCTGAGATTCCAGGCGATATTGCCAGCAGCACCAGGAGAATATCGCTGCTCAGTGATTGGGCTGTTAAAAAGACCGGTCTCAACAGAAGCCTCTGCACGCGTCTGGTCAGAAAACCAGTAGCCATCAAGACAGAAATCGCCAACAACAAGGATTGACCTGTCTTTGAATCCATCAACTATCTCAGCCATCCTCTCCCTGCTCATATATTCGCGCATAGAAACCTCTGATAACTAGTGCAGAAAAGATTATAAAATCAGGATTTTTGTGAGCAAGAAAAAAGCTATTAAAAGATTTCCTATGGCGTCAGCCTTTTTCTGTCCCTGGGAAATAAAACTGCTTCGCGGATGTTTGGCAATTCGAGTAATTGCATCAGCAGCCGCTCCACGCCCAGACCAAAACCGCCGTGCGGCGGCATGCCGTACCTGAATGCTTCCAGATAGCCGCGGAAGCTTTCAGGACTCAATCCTTTTGATTCTATGCGCTTCACAAGCAGGTCGTGCAGGTGCACCCTCTGGCCGCCGCTTGATATCTCCCGACCCTTGTATTCCAAATCAAAGGAATTCGACAGTTTTGGGTCGTTTGAATCAGGCATGGTATAGAACGGTTTTATCTTGAGCGGGTACTTCTTGATGAAAAACAGGTCATGACCCTGCTTCTTCATTATCTCGCCCAGCTTTCTTTCTGCCTCTGTCGACAAATCTTCGCCCCACTCTATCCTGACGTCATCCTTCAGCAGTTTCAGGCACTCATCGTACGCGAGCCGTGGCGGGTTTTTAGGAACATCAATCTCCTTCTTGAGCGTGGCGAGTTGTGGTTTGCAACTTTTCGCGACATCATTTATTATATGCATCACCAGGCCTTCGAGCATGTCCATCACGTCTTCCTCGCTCTGGATAAATGCCATTTCCAAATCAAAAGCCGTGTTTTCATTCAGGTGCCAGACAGTATCATGCTGCTCGGCCCGGAAGTACGTCGCGATTTCATACACCCTGTCCAGACCGGTCGCCATCATCATCTGCTTGTATAGCTGTGGCGACTGCGACAGGAATGCCTCCCGCTCGAAATATGAAATCGGGAACAGGTCAGTCCCGCCCTCTGATGATGACGCAATTATCTTCGGCGTCTGTATCTCTATGCAGCCCTTCAGGCGCAGGTAATCGCGACCAGTTGCAAGCACCCTGTCGCGTATCTGAAATATCGCGGAAATCTCCGGTTTCCTTACATCAAGAAATCTCGCGTCCAGTCGCGTGTCTAAATTAGCTTTTGTCTTGAAATCCAGTGGCAGTTGCGGCTCGGACTTGTTCAGCACGGTTATCCTTCTTGGAACAATCTCCACCCCATTTGGCGCCTGCTCGCTCTTTCGGACATCACCCTCCACCGAAACAACATCCTCTTTTGCTAGAGAGGATATCTCTTTCATTATCTGCTCAGAAACATCGCCCTTTTTCGCGGTGATTTGCACAGTCCCGGCACGGTCAGCAACAACGAGGAATTTTATGTTGCCATGCTCCCGTATCACGCGGGCCCAGCCAGCAACAACAATGCTGCTGCCGGACAGTTTCTGGGTTACCTCGTTAGAATAATGCGTTCGCAAAGGCATAACCAACACTCCCGGTTCAGAGGATTGTCAAATTGTAAAAAATAGTCCAGACAATAATCCATATGAACAAATAAACTATAATGGGGTTGAACCACCACTTTGCAGACTGCTTGATCTTCAGCAGTTTTCTGGTGATGAGAATCGAGCCGACGAGCACTGCTATCGCAAGTATCAGGCTGCCTAAACTGGAGTTCATCAGGAACGAAACATATCCGATTACCACAGCTATCACTGCAAACAGCGAAACCGCCTGCAGTTCCTGCGTAAACCATTTATTGAATTTCTCACCCATTTCGTAACACTTCTTTTATTTTTATTATAACCGCCGGATAGATTTCAGCGGCAATCGGCAAAATCTTTCAGTTTGCTCTGTATCTTGTCTTTTTTCAGCTCCTGTATCGTTATCCAGCTGTGCCTGACAAAATACGGGAAGTGTTTATTCTTTTCAATCCAATCCTTTAAAAACTTGATTGTGCGCGGGTCAGACGTGTAGCCAGAGCCAAAGTCGCCGTATTCATCGTGCAGCTTCTTTATCTCGGCATCTCGGACAACCTTTGCCATTATGGATGCCGCCCCGACAATAGGGTATTTCTTGTCTGCAAAATTCTCGCACACGATTTCAATCTCCTTTAGCTCGGCATCAAGGCCCTTCCTGATATGGTCGTGGCATTTCTTTGTATCAGCTTCCAGCGCGTCAACATACATCTTCTCGGGATGCAGCACGTTCGTGATTTCCTGGACGCGCCTGAACCACAGCTTGTTGAGATTTGATATGGTCTTGTTCTTGTCGATATCCGCTGCTGATATTTTCAGAATCACCATGTCGTCGGCGAATTTCTTCAGCTTGCCGTAAAGAAACCCACGGCGCCTGCGCGTGAGCAGCTTGGAATCCTTCACCCTGTTTTTCACGAGCACAGGCAGCTTCCTCTCCTCAAGCATGTACCCGCATATCACCAGCGGACCGATGACACAACCTCGCGGCGGTGTGAAATAACGAGCATGACCGAATTCCGTTTGCAAAGCAAACAGCGAGCAGTTCGGAGCTATATCACTTTACATCTTTGCCGGCTTCATCGATCCCCAAGACTTTCAAATGTTCATCACCTCTTTACGTCACTCACCAATTGACTGTAAATGTTTCTTAAGTTCATACGCACCCTGCTGAAGCATAGCCAATTCGTCTTCATCCAGGCCCCATTCCAAAATTTTTTCAACCCCATTCTTGCACAGCACAACAGGAACGCCAATGCTGACATTGTTTATGCCGTATTCGCCATTCAGAACAACAGAGCACATCATCGCAGTCTTTTGGTCATCCAGAATAGATTCTACCATATCAGCTGTGTTGTTTGCCGGCGCGAATATGGTCGCGCCCTTTTTTGATATAACGTTCAGTGCCGCTGCTTTCAGTTCTTCCCTGATTTTTTTCTTTTCATCCTCGCTGAACGTCTTTCTTTTGCCATTTATTTTAACATTGCTGAAAACCGGCACCTGAGAATCGCCGTGCTCGCCAAGGACATGGGCTTCCACGCTGCTAGAGTGCGCGTTGTAAAGACGGGATAGAACAACGCGGAAGCGCGCGCTATCCAGCTGGCCGCCGCTGCCAATCACCCTGTCCCTGTCAAAACCGCTCTTGCAGATAATATGATTCATCAAATCCATCGGATTTGTCAGTGTTATAATAATGCCGCCAAAACCGCTCTCCCTGAGTTCTGACGCGACACTTTTAATTATTTTTGCGTTTATACCAGCGAGCTCCAGCCTGGATTTTATGTCAGGCGTCCTCGGCTTGCCTGCCGTGACAATAGTGATGTCAGAATCAGCCAATTCATCATAATTGCCAGCGCTTACGATTGTGTCGTTTCTCTGTGCAACCGCCTGCTGGATGTCGTCTGCCTGGCCTTCTGCGAAATCGCGAAGCAGGTCTATCAAAACTATCTCATTGGCGATGTCGCGGTTAGCGATTTCATACGCAATGGAAGAACCCAGGTTGCCAGCACCAATCATGCATACTTTTTTCATTATAACCACTCTGCACCTAAACAATTCAATAACGAGCAAAACGAATTTTATATGACAAGTTTTGCGAGCTATTAGTATCATGACAAGGCAGCATTATATTGTATAGCAGTGTATCGTATAATAACTGCGCTAATTTTGTATTTGTATGATATGCGCAGCAATTGGTTGCTGCCGAGTTATTTGCACTATCAATGCCACTATGAAATCAATTCCAGCAATCAAACTATTTAAGAATGTTCCGAGTATTAAGATAACTGCGAAACCTGGCAACATGATATCGTTCGTTATATAACCCACAACTAAAGTTGTGGGTTTCTGAACGATGACAATTTCAAAAACCAGAGGTTTTTGAATTCCTAAATGAGCGGAGCTCATTTGAGGATCTAAGAGGATTTTTGTATCTTATCCTCTGACTAAAGCCAGAGGCTTTAAATCCTCTTCAGATAACCTGAAGTTTCGCAGCAATTTGCAATGCATAGCGGAGTAGAGCAAGATTCTGACTTTAATTTGGTCGGATCCTCAATGCCTGGAGTGCTCGTCGAACAAATCCCAGATGAGATTTGCACGAATGGCCCATAAGTAATGGCTGTTCTGGAACACCCGAAGATGATGTTATCATCGGGGACAGGTCGATGGTTCAAAACAGTCCTTTTCGCAAAAGCGCTGGCGGAAAGGGTTGGGAATTTCCATCCTCCGCTATCTCTACTTTTTTAAATTCATCCCCCCAATTCTTATTCATGGAACTCTCAGAAGATGAAGGCGAATTTCTGCTGGAGATCGCGCGCTCCGCGATAGAAAAATTCACCTGGGGCGAGAAGATAGAGCCGCCAAAGTCGGACGAAATCGAGAAGCGTTTTCAGGGCGTGTGCCCGAAGTGCTTCAACGAGAAGCGCGGGGTGTTCTGCACAATACATAAAATAACGAGCTCCGGAGGAGCGGGCAATAAGCAAAAGAAAGAACTCCGCGGATGCATTGGGATGCCTTATCCAACAATGCGGCTGATGGATGCATTGCTGCATTCAGCCGAATCTGCCTGTCAAGACCCCAGGTTCTCCAAATTGTGTGAAGACGAATTAGGAAAAATAAAAATTGAGCTGTCGATTCTGACCGAACCAGAACCGATAGAAGCAAAAAATCCTGATGAACTGCTCAGAAAAATAGTGCCGCACAAAGACGGTCTAATCATCAAATACGGCTACTCCTCCGGTCTGTTTCTGCCCCAGGTCTGGGAACAGCTGCCTGAAAGAGAAGAGTTTCTGAGAAACCTCTGCCTGAAAGCCGGACTTTACCCCGACACATGGAAAGACCAAAAAGCGAAATTCTTCAGATTCCACGTTCAGGTATTCGATGAAGAGTGAAGAATAAGGTTTTTAATCTAACTACCAAAGTAGTATCATGCTCGAGACTGAAAAAATATTGCCAAAGGCCCTGAAAGTTTTAGAGAGGCCTGTATGCGACCACTGCTTAGGCAGACAGTTTGCGCAGCTACTTTCAGGCTATACAAATGCAGAAAGAGGAGCGGTGCTGAGAACATTGGCAGCCATGAGCATCGACAATGAAAAGTTGGACAATGACATAAAAATAGACCTCTCAAACTTTTCTGGGTACAAATTCCATAATCTGGAAGCCGAAAAGGTAAGGGAGCAAAAATGCTCTGTGTGCGATGATTTATTCAGAAATATGGAAAAAATCGCCGAAAGGGTCATCTCTAAAGTGAAAAAATATCAGTTTCGCACGTTCCTGATGGGAACCAAGCTTTCTTCAGAACTCACAGAAAAAGAAGAAAGCCTCTGGGAGCGTGCTGGCATAGATTATTGCGAGCCGATAAAAGCCGAGATAAATCGCGAGCTGGGAAAGAAAATTGAAAAGAAGGCAAAGATGAAATTCGACCTCAAGAGACCTGATGCCAACCTGATAGTAAAAATGCCCAGCGGAGCCGTCGATATTCAGGTCAATCCGTTGTTCATCTATGGCGAATACCAGAAGCTTGTGCGTGGCATTCCGCAGACGAAATGGCCTTCTGGCAAATACAAAATATCAGTTGAGCAGATAATAGCAAAGCCGTTCATGTCAGCCACACGCGGCAAGGCGCATAAGCTGCATGGAGCAGGCCGCGAGGACATAGATGCCCGCTGCCTCGGATGGCGGCCGTTTGTGCTCGAGATAGTAAACCCGGTGAAAAGAGAAATCAACCTGAAAGCACTTGCCAAAAAAATAAACATGCGCGTGCGTGTGAGGAATATCAGATTCTCGGGCATCAACGAAGTAAGGTCAATAAAGGAGAGCAGGCATGACAAATCCTACCGCGCCATTGTTGTGTGCGAGAAGCCCATCACTCGAAATGACTTGAAAAAATTAGACTCGCTCGTTGAAGTAATAAGACAGAAAACGCCAACGCGCGTTTTGCATAGACGAGCAGACCGGTTCAGGAAAAGGCGGCTTATATCAATCCGTGCAAAAATAATCAACAAGAAAACCTTTGAGATTGTCGTAAGGTGCGAGGCAGGCATGTATGTTAAGGAATTGATAAACGGCGATTCCGGCAGGACACAGCCATCAATCTCGCAGATTTTAGGTATGGCATGCAGCTGCAAAGAGCTCGATGTCGTGGATATACACACGAACTGAAGAAATAGTATTTATTCCTAGCAATGCTTTGTTCTACCATGAATCGTTTCTAGCCGGCGTAATTCTCTACAAATTTTTCTTCTAGATTCTTCTAGTTTGCTAGAAGCTTCTCTTTCTGATTGGATTAGTCCATATAATTCTTCATACGCATTATCGCCACTCAATGTAATTCCATAAAATTGTTTGCCCTTTTCTGGTTTTCCATAAGCACCATTGCAGGAAACGTAACGATGTCTTCGAAGTCTTTGCAGAATATTAGCAACATATCTGACATCCATATCGGGTACATGCTGTTGTACCTCCTCTGGATACATTCTTTCAGACATTGTCCTTTCATGGAGTACCTGCAATACCCGATACACCGGATGACTACTCACTAGTACGTTCAACTCTGTCATAATAAACTCAATAAACAGTTAACTATTTAATCTTAATATTAGAAATAGCATTCACTTTTTGTACTTCCTGACAATCTCGGAAATCTGTTTTATCTCTTCCTTTTTCAGGTTTGTGCGCTCCTTGCTGAACAACGCCTCGACTTCCTCTTCGGTGTCAGGCATCATATTTATAATAAGCGCGATGTAACGGGGCTTCAGGATGGCTATCTTGCCTAGCTCTTCAATCATATTCTTTAATTGCGATTGCGTTATCCTCACGCTTTTTTCCAGAAATTCAAGGCATATTTTCTGCTCGTACACAAGATCGCCTTCCTTTTTTCGCTCTTCCATTATTCTCTTAGCATCAGCAGCAGAAACATCCTCTTCGTTCAGCACTTCCATTTTGAAAACACCTCACAAACTTCCGTTTTCGAAATACGGTGGAATTTCTTGAAATGCATAGCATCTCAAAACAACATCGTAAGTTTGAGTTTTGAAATTTATTTATTTCCCTGTTTTCTTCAGATGAATAGCTTTCGTGGTTATCTTCTTAATCTTATCCCTGTCATTTACCTGAACAATATAAGCAGAGCCGCTCTTGCCCACAATCTTTCCTGTCGAGCCCTGGAATCTCTGGTGCGGAAACCCCTTCACATCAGGATGTATCTGGACATGCACCCTGTCGCCAATGCTGAACTCCTGCAGAAAACCGGCGATGTTGGGCTTTCCCCTGAGTGTGAATTTCTTGCGCGTTCCCCTTCTCGAGCCGTGAGATTTCTGAGGCATTATTATCAACCCTATCTTTTTATTATGAACCTGTTATCGCATCTGGTTTTGGTTCATGATATACAGAACAACTGTCATTCATCAATATTTTAATTGTTCTCGTATAGCTAAGAATTTAAAGTTTAAAAAGCGATGATAACCCGCAGCCAGCACTCCGATTTCTTTAAAAACATAGAAGATAAATACACTACCAAGTGGGATGTGCCAATATCATAACGAGCCGGCAAATATCATAACTGCGCTGAATTGCATTTTATGATACGCGCAGCAAGAGATAAGCTGGTGAGCTATGGGCGAATAAGATATTGGGATACAAATGAATTATTCGAATGAATCTAACACGGTGTTGGGCTATGAAGGAAGAAAAATGCGTAATCTTAGATTTTTTGCCGACAGGCTATCCCGGAAGGAGGCATGCAGAACCAATAGCCCAGGCCGTGGGTAGGAATTTCTCGCTTCTTGAATTGGTGCCAAGAGACAGCATAAATCTTAAGCCAGAGGAAGAAGTGTACATCGGCGAGGGCAAGCGCGACAAGATACGCTACATTCGCGGCATTCTGGACCCACATAGCATGACCAACTTCGCACAAAAAATACTGCAAGAGATAGTGGAAAAAATAGTCAAGGAGGAGGAGCGGCGCTTCGTGGATTTCTTCAACAAAGCTACCATTGTGACGCCCCGCCTTCATCAATTGCAGCTGCTCCCTGGCGTCGGGAAAAAGCACGTGATAGACATTTTAGACGAGCGAAGAAAGCGCTCATTTGAGAACTTCAATGACATCACGCTGCGCGTGAAGCTTACGCACCCGGACAAGATAGTTGTCAAAAGAATCATGTTGGAGCTCATGGGCGACGAGAAATACTTCATCTTCACCCCGCTAAAGAAGAAGATAGATGCGTACGCATAATTTAACGAGAAAAACGAATTCTTAATTAATACTATGAGTTTTTCGAGTAATTTTTAGAATAACGAGTGCGATAATTTGATATCATAATCGCACGAGCTATATCACTTTCTAAGAGCGATCAATAGAATGGCGAGCGAAGCGAGCTATTCTCAAATAAAACAATGGTCAGACTTTTTCAACCTGATGACCCTGACACCCATCTCCAGGTTCCCCCATAGGTCGAGCCATCACAACGATAAAGCGCAGTAAAACCAGGGGTAAACATATCCTTGTTTGTACATTCCTGTCTGCTATCTACCCAGCAATATCCGAGCGGGCAGCAAGCTGTCTTCATTGAGGTGCCTATATCCTTAGCGCAGTGGTAGCCATCTATGCACTGGCCTGGAATGCTGACAATGTTTGAACAGCTTTCTCCATAGCCCTTCGGGCATCTGTTGTTGCTGCATATTCCCATCTTTGTAACCGCCCTGCAGTCATACTTTATGTACTGACCTCTATCATTGCTATCACAATAGAATTCTGAAAGCTCGTAATCACTCGTGCACACATCACTGAACCAATCAGTTGTAGTTAAACTTTTTTGATATCCGCTTCCGCTGATAGAAGGGGTTTTCCCTCCATCGCTATCATAGCATGTGCGCCCAAAAGCTTGGCCTGAAGGCTGTTCAGAAAATGGAGATAGCACGAACTGTATGGAAAATAATGCCGCAACCAGCAGGACAGCTCCCAGAATCAGTATAGTCTCCTCAGCAGGCAGCTCTTTCATAACAGATTATTGAACATATGCAGTTTATATAATTTTCAGAATCAGTGCAACATGCTGATATCATCCCACTCTACTCTAATTAACAGATTCCTGAAGAACACCCCAGCTGCTCCCCCACATACCTCCACCCAGTGGTTGTGCATTTATACATAGATTGGTCGGTGGGGTTGTATACTGGATTATTGCTAGGAGGATAGCATAGTTTTTCATCATAGAACCAGCAGTATCCAGGGGGGCAGCATGCTGCTCTAATCCAAAGACCTATATCCTTTGCGCAATAACCTGTCAGACACCCGGCATTTCTACCAAGTGGAGAGCATGAATCACCCTGCGCCTTCGGACACCTACCATTTTCACAATAACCCAGAGAGCTAACTGAGCTGCACGCATACAATCCAGCCTTGGCCGTACCATCTTTGTCGCAATCGACTTCTATAACACGTGTAGAGTCGTAACATGTATCGGTATAGGAATGGTACTGCCCAATCCAGTAGTAGGATACAGTTCCTCTGATAGTCAAATCCTTTCCATTATCACTATCCTTGCATCCAGGTCCTATGAGCTCTCCTGATGGATTCTCCGTCACTGGAGTCATGATAAGCTGGAAAGCAAGAAATGATGCCAGAAAGAACACTGCACCAAGAATCAATATAATTTCCTCAACAGGTAGCTTTTTCATAATAGATTATTGAACATAGGCAGTTTATATAATTTTCAGGATAGCGAGCGAAGCGAGCCATATTCAGATTTTGATTCCTCTTCGCTTCATTTCTTCCGCAAGCCTCCCGGAAATCGGCCTGCATGTGCAGTGCTTGCTATGCGCGAGATGCCATTTTATCCTTTGCTCCATGCTCGGGTTCTTTGGCATCTTGTGTGCCCTGTGCCACTTTGCATTGATTTTCATGTTAATTCCTATTTCACCAAAAACCCGCCGAAGATGAAGAAGCCTAATAACGCTATTGTGATTAGTGTAACTGCAAGCACAAGCTTCTTGTTCTTCTTCGTGTCCTTTATCACCCTTCCGGTCAGCGTCTCGAACACCAATCCACCATCCAATGGCTTGATTGGCAGCATGTTCACTAATCCGATGGAGAACGTGAGCATTACCAGCCATGTTATCAAAAACAGCGAGAAATCAAACGTAGCTTTCCAGTCGCTATAGGTGGGTTTTACATCCGCATAGGCGGTATATGGCCCTTCCAGCCCGATAAACGATTTATTGAGGTCAGGATTCTTGACCGTGGTGATATTATAACTGCCTGTAGTTGTTACCACCACAATTCTGCTGCCTATCTGGATGCTGTCCAGTACAATGGAAATGTTGTCGGGCGATGTTATTCTGAAATCATTGATAAACAAAATACTTCCGCTCATATTTACTTTTTCAGCGGGCGAGCCTGGCACGATGCCTGTCGGGGTCACGCCAGCCACTGTGTAAAAAGAGCTCGTGAGCAGTAAACCGATTGCAAACAGCACACCGGCTGTCAGGAAATTCGCGAACGATCCGGCAGAGTATATCTTGAGCTTTTTCGTTATGGATGCTTTTTTCAGCTGCTTCTCATCAGGCTCCACGAAAGCGCCAGGAATGAATATCAGGAGTATCCATCCAACGGACTTGACGCGTATCTTCTCCAGCCGCGATATCACGCCATGGCTAAACTCATGGGGAATCATGAGTATTGGTATCGCAAGTATCCACAACCAAATCGGCAGCAGAACATAACCAACGCCAATCACGGGCTCTGCAGTCGGATAGGGTATCACAAATCCGCCGCCGACCTTGATTTTGCCGACTGCGATGTTATAGTCTATGAATGCAACAAGAATGAAGCCGCCTATCATCGCGAGTATTCCAACCACGATGGCAACCTTTGAAAAGCCGTTCCAGAACATGGGAAGGCGCTTTGCCGACGCGTTTAAGAAATTCAGCCCCCGTTTGGTCCTTCTCATGATGATAATGCCCTGAAATTCTATCTTCTTCCTGTCCACATAAACTACTATCGCTATCGCAGCCAAGAAGGCGATAAATATAAGTAAGTCGAGCATAGGTATTTTATTAATGATATCGTTTAAAAGCCTATCTATTTTAGCGAACAAAAACCATAATATCATAACGAGCCAGTAATCGAATATGATATCTGGCAAGCCATTGAATAACGAACACGATAAGCGAGGTATCATAATCGTGTGAGCAATAGACGGACGAGGTAGCAATGCAATGACCGCTTCATAAATTTTTGCGGCAATTGGATGCTGCCGAGCTACACATTACAAGTCGATATCATAACGAGCAGGCGAATTAGAAATATAACATGAACCTGCGAGCAATTGGTTGACTCTTATGAAAAAGAAAAATCCAAAACAAAAGCATAAAATAACGAGCTCCGCAGGAGCGAGCAAGATGGAGAAAAATCAAAAAGTTGTCAAACACGAGCGCCATCACCCGCGTACAGAGAAGAAACCAGACACAGAGCTATTCTGGGCTGACCAGCTCGCTGATGAAGTGATAAAGCTCGCGAAAAAGCACAACTGCGCAGCGAACTGCGCAGGCGGGGCATCGCCTTCAGGCACAAAGCACATAGGCAACCTGTTTGATGCGATGAAACCGTGGGTGGTGTACAAAGCCATCAAGAGGAGAAACTTTCCGGCGCACTTCATCCATTATTATAATGACCTTGACCCGCTCAGGACCATCCCAACGAAGATAGCTGACATGGATGCGAACTGGGTGGATACAAAAAAATTTGAAGCAGAGCTGCTGAAATATCTCGGCTGGCCCTACATCAGCGTGCCAGACCCGTTGGGATGCCATGCTTCGTGGGCAGAGCATTTCGAGAAGGTATGG
>Ga0315293_10001509_pt1 | contig 22603 bp, 22 predicted proteins | sample YL17G13_20_MG_FD_203071 | JGI IMG/M metagenome (GOLD analysis project Ga0315293, IMG submission 203071) | Sediment microbial communities from Yellowstone Lake, YNP, Wyoming, USA - YL17G13_20 | ecosystem: Environmental > Aquatic > Freshwater > Lake > Sediment | place: USA: Wyoming | collected... | reverse complement strand
CCTCTTTAAGGAAGCGCAGGTTTATCTCATATATTATCTGCAGGTGACGCGGCAGAAGATGTTCGAATAAATGCACCGGCCAGCATTCAAGCGCCTCGGGCATTATCGTATGATTCGTGTAGCCGAACGTCTTCACGGTGATATCCCAGGCGGTATCCCAGTCGAGCCTCTCCTCGTCGACGAGTAAACGCATGAGTTCCGCGATAGCTATGGACGGATGGGTGTCGTTAAGCTGGATGGCGGCCCTGTCCGGCAATTTCTTTAGATCAGAATTTTCAACTTTGAAACGGCGCAGTATATCCGCAAGCGAAGCCGCCGTGAAAAAATACTCCTGCTTTAATCTGAGCTCTCTTCCCTGGCTGACGTTGTCGTTAGGGTACAGGACCTTTGAAATGTTCTCGGTCAGCACCTTGTTGTAGACCGCGCGCTCGTAGTCACCGTCGTTGAAATAACTGAGGTCGAATTCCTCGCTGGATCGGGCCGACCATAGGCGCAAAGTGTTGACAATATCGTTCTTGTAGCCGGGCACAGGGATGTCATAAGGTGTGGCAAGCACATCGCTTGTCTCTACCCAGTGCGTCGTCATCCTTCCGTCGCTGTCCTGGGCGGTGTAAGTATGGCCGTAGAATCTGACCTTCACGTTATATTCGGGGCGCTGGAATTCCCAGGGATTGCCGAGCCGCAACCATTCGTCCGGGAATTCGACCTGGTAGCCGTTTATTATCCTCTGGTTGAATATGCCGTATTCGAACCGTATCCCGTAACCGTGTGCCGGTATCCCGAGCGTTGCCATCGAATCGAGGAAACATGCCGCGAGCCTGCCCAGGCCGCCGTTACCAAGCCCGGCGTCCTGTTCGTTCTCGGCGATCGCATCCATATCAAAACCGAGGTCTTTTAGCGCCTCCTTAGTCTCTTTCTCCAGGCCCAGGTTTATCATATTCGTCCCCAGGAGCCTGCCGATAAGGAACTCCATCGAAAAGTAGTAGACCCTCTTCCTGTTCTCGTCATGGTATTTTTCCTGAGTAACCATCCATCGTTCCACGATCCGGTCCCTGATAGCTATGGAAGTGGCCATAAAATCGTCGTATAAAGTAGCTGTATATTTATCTTTGGCCAGGCCATATTCGCGATTCGCGATGAAGGAGACGCGGATACCGTTCTTCGTCATGTCTTTATAAAATTTCTTTATCGATTCGACCGGCAAAGATTCGGCTGATTTTGACTTCACGACATTTACCCCTTTTCCGCCAAGAGCGCCCTCTTTTATGTTCTCAACCTTTGAATACTACGAGCGCCTTCTCGTTATCGGCTGTAGACACGATCATGGTGGCCGCGCAGCCGCCGGAACATGTTGTGCCGTAAAGATACTTTATATCGATCTTGGCATCCATCAATTTTGCAGAAAGGCTCTTCAGGGCGCCGACCTTGTTCTCTAGCTCGACGACGATGACCTCTTTGGTCTCGATCGATTTGAATCCGGCTTTTTCCAACGCCTCGGCTGCCCTGAGGACATCGTCCGCCACTATCATTATCTTCGCCTCGGCCCCCATGCCGTAGCCGGCAACGCCTTCTACATTTATTCCGTGATCGGAAAGTATCTTCGCCACATTCGCCATCGTCCCCATCTTGTTGGGAACCGATAGTACCAGCTCCTTCCCCATCTCCGCATTTTTGATCATACTTCCCTCCTTTTTAGTTAGCTTTGTGCTTCTGCATCGATGATGCAGTCCACCCTGAAATTCCTCTCCTCATTCTTCATGTGACAGAAAGCTATCATATAGGACCTGTCGTATCCGTTACGGATCTCCTTAGGCGTGATGACCCTCCTGGTAACTCTGTTGTCCCAAGCCGAACGGTATGTGATATTCAGTTTCTTCTGTTCACGTATCGCGTCTTCTATAAGTTTCAGTTTATAATCCTTGACGCGCTTGAGCGGGGCCTCTCTCCTTGCCTTTTTATATGCTATCCCCTCGACGTCCTTTATGCCTTCGCCGGAAATGATTTCCAACTCTTTCTTGAAGACCTCGAGCGTCATCAGGGTGTCGGCCACAGCCCGGTGCTCTACGCCGGACGGTATTCCCAGATGGCGCGAAAGAAGCCCAAGGTTATATCTGCCGGCCTCCGGGAAATACCTGCGGGCAAGCGCGAGCACATCAATGACGAGATAATCTTGTAGAACGCCTCTCTCTTCGCCCAAAGCGGCTTCGATGAAACCCAGGTCAAAGCCTGCGTTGTAAGCAACGAGCACGCTTCCCTTCGCGAACTTCAGGAACCGCGGCAATATCTTATCGATCGTCGGCTGGCCCGCTACCATCCCGTCGGTGATCCCGTTCACCGAAAAGGCGCCGTATGATATGGGCCTCTGGGGATCGACCAGCGAGACGAACTTCTTCGCCTTTCTGCAGCATGCATCGACGCGCAGGCCCGCGATCTCGCAGATCTTGTCTCCCGAATACGGATATAGGCCCGTCGTCTCGACGTCGAATATAGTGAACTCTGCTTTGTCTATCCGCATAATACTTTTTTACTTTTTATAGGCCTCTATCAATCTTCGTATTTCCGATGAAATCTTGTCAAATTCTTTTCCGGTCAGCCATTCCCGCCTGAATATGCCGGCGCCGAACGCCGCGGCCGAGGCGCCGTTCGCAAAATAGGATTTGATATTCTCGGCCGTAACGCCTCCGCACGCCAAAAGCTCTATATTCGCGAAAGGCCCTTTAAGCTCTTTAAAATAGGACGGGCCGAAGAAGCCCGACGGAAAGACCTTTACCATCGTAGCGTCCGCATTCCACGCCCGGTACACCTCGGAAGGCGTCAGCGCTCCGGGAAAGACGGGGACCACCTTCTCGACACAATATTCCATCACTTCGTCGACAAGCACCGGCGTGACGATAAACGAGGCGCCGCTGTCGAGCGCCGTCTTAAGCGAGTCTACGTTTAAGACCGTCCCCGCGCCGATCATCAGATGCCCTCCGGACGCCTTCACCGCACTTGCTATGAGGCCCGGCGCATTTCTAGTATTCATCGTTATCTCAACCGTCTCCAGTCCGGCGGAGATGACCGCATCGATGAGGGGCTTGATACTCTCCCTTTCGACACCCCGCAAAATTCCAATTATCGGCAGTTTCCTGAATCGCGCTATATCCATAGAACGTATCTCTAGTCCAGGTCCGTCCCTGCGAGGGAATCGTAAAATTCCCTGTAATTCTCTTTTTCTTTCGCCCTTCCGCGCAGTTCCATCGCGGCCTTCGGATGCTCGTCGAGCATGCCGGTGATCGCGTACGGTATTATGTAGCCCCACTCCAACTTTTCCCTTAACGGGATGAACTCCTTCGATATCAGATCGAGTATCGGGCGTATGTCGAATTTCGGATTCTTTAAGAATCCTATAAGAAGCTCGAGCGGGCAATTGCCCGCAGCCCTTCCGAGGCCATACACGGTGCCGTCGACATAGTTGGCGTCATGGATTATGGCTTCGATCGTATTGGCAAACGCGAGCTGCTGATTGTTGTGGGCATGCATGCCGACCTCTTTGGTCTTTAGAATGCCCTTCGCCTTCTTGATAAGGAACTCCGTCGATTCCTGATATAGTGCGCCGAATGAATCGACGATATATATGACCCCGGCCTTACACTCTTCTTCAAGCTGGTGCAGCGCTTCATTCAATTCGTTATCGAGCGCCCTCGATATCGCCATTATGTTGACCGTCGTCTCGTATCCCTTATTCGCGAAATTATTTACGAGGTAGATGGCCTTGTCGATATCTTTGACGTAAGAGGCGACCCTGATCATGTCTACGGGTGAGTCCTTCTTCTCCTTAATATCGTCCATATCGACCCGCCCCACATCGACCATGACCGACATCTTCGTCTTCGATTCAATACCGTCGATCACCTTCTTTATATCATCATCATCGCAGAATTTCCACACGCCGAAATCTTTAGATGAGAAGAGCGACTTTGAATTCTTATATCCGATCTCCATATAATCGACCCCTGAGTCGGAAAGCGCCCTGTAGACCTCCCGGACGAACTTCTGGCTGAAGTCGTGGTTGTTTATGAGCCCTCCGTCGCGTATCGTGCAATCAAGCACCTTTATCTTCTCTCTGAACACGTTACTCTCCCTTGTTCTGTCCTTTTATGAGCAGATCGATGAACTTCGTCGAAGGTTCATTCAGCGTCTTGTCGTTGGAGTAATACGAGAAGAGATTGAGCGCCTTCAGATAATCAAGCCCCAATGTTTCCATCGCACCCTGATAGTCTTTATTCAGCGCTCCGAGGTATTCACTGACGAACTTCTCTTTCTGCAGGTCCGTAAGCATATACCATTCGCGCATCGTCACCTTCGAGCCATCCCACCTTGCCTTGTCCTTTGGAAAGAAGAAGACTTCGGGGATGTTATTTTCGCTGTACGAATATATCGATCCTTCGTTCTTTGAAGAAACTCGCACAGCGTCATTTGCCGGAAAGGCGTTGCCGGTAAAGCATAAAGAGAGGCAGGCGATCAATATAACGGCGCTGGCTCTCTTCATTAAAACTGCTTCACCTTCCGCATCATACATCACCCCTCCTCATGATAGTGAGATTATATCATCAATATCACCCGGTGTGAAGTGTTTCACGGTATTTAAATTATGTACTTTTCGTTCTTCTTCAGCGGCTTTTTACGTATCTCAATCCTCACGTCTTCGGATATGCCGGGCTTGCGAAGCTTATAGTACATGTAATTCTTATAGCCCTCCACGCCGGGCTGGTCGTATGCGTTGACGCCGAGCAGCTCCCCCTCGTATGCGGTAGCCATCTCGAAGAAGAATATGAGCCCGCCCCAAAGGGACGGCGTGATCTTCGGCATGATTATCGTGCAATTCGGCCTGGACCCTTTAGTGAGCGCCCATTCGGTAGCCTCCTCTGCTATCGAAAGGAGCCGGGAGAACTCTTTACCGGAAAGGAAGTCGCCGGTGCCGAAAAGCTTTATGTCATTCTTAAACTTCTCCACCCTGATAAACGTGACCGCCTTATTGTTCTCGCCTTCGATATTATTCTGCTGGATCGAATGGAGATCGTTAGTCCCGCGTGACGATATCGGCGTGCGGCCAAGGTTTTTCTTCCCGAGGCTCTCCGCGAGAAGCTGGACGTACCAATCGGCGGTCGACTTCAACATCTCGGAGAAAGGCATCATTATTGCGATGGGTTTACGTTTCTTCCTGTAAAGTATCGTATTCAGCGCCGCGTACTCAAGCGCCGGGTTCTTGTCAAGCATTGGATCACCGCATCTCTTGGCCATGTCGGCGGCCCCGTTGAGGACGTCCTGGATCCTGACACCGATTATCGCGAGATGAAGCAGCCCTATATTCAATTCCGAGAACCTTCCGCCGACGCCCTTCATCACCGGAAGGCTCCGGAAGCTCAAGGCATCCTTAGACTGCCCCTCGTTGACTTTCCTGCGCAATGTCCCTGACGACGGATCCGTAATAGCGATTATCTGGCGTCCATATAGCGTGCCGACGCTCTTCCTGAGCCATCTCTCGACTACGGTAAATGCCGCTTTAGTCTCTGTGGTCTCCCCTGATTTGGATATCACTATTACGAACGTCTTGAAAGGATCGAGATTATTGAGAAGCGCGTTTAATGTCTCGGGATCGAGGTTATTCCCTTCGAAGTATATGCTCGGCCTGCCGCCTCTGACAGACGGGAAGTCGTTGTAATATGGCGACTGCAACGCGTCCTGAGCCGCCTTAAGCCCGAGATACGAGCCGCCTATTCCGAGCGATATCACCGCGTCGTACTTCGACGCGATATCGTCGCCTATCCTCTGCAGGCTCGCCACCGCGTTTCTGTCCTGGAATGGCAGCCTCATCCATTCAAGGCCTAAACTGATCCGGTCCTTATCGCTAAAGGCGATCGTATGTATGCGCTCGAAAGCTCTTCTTGCCGCCGGCTTGATCGCCGCGAGATCTTTCCGGGTCACGCCGTGCTTCGCGCCGATGTTTTGGCTGAACATATTGTTGAAATCGAACCTCAGTTTTTCCATACATATTCTCCTTTATCCATAAATGGCCGCCAGGCCAGGGGGTCTCGCCGGATTTTGATATCAAGGATGTTTAGGTTATCCCTGTCGTCATTGCGAGCGAGCCGAAGGCGAGCGAAGCAATCTAGAAAACATCTTATTTCTAATACATTTGGGTAATAGCTATATCCTTATCAAAATCTTTTCGGCTATGACCCCCATGGCCTGTCGGCCATTTAACAACTGCGCTTTTTATCGATAAACTACTTATATACCTGTGCCAATTCTGACTGAAACCTCGTGGCGGCACCCAAAAAGAAATTTTTCGATAACTTGAGATGGCAGAACTTTTGGGTGTGTGCCTAAAGCTTGCGTTTAAAATTTCGATACCTTATGGCGATCTAGAAAGGACGCGAAAACTGGTCAATAGCTTTAAGCACTACCAGGTTGAGCGGCCATCGAAATTTTACCGAGCAAAATCGCATGCCTAATGCGATTTTGCGTCAAGCGAAGGCACCACCCAAAAGTAAATGCCTTCACCAAACGAAAAATTTCTCAAAAAATTTCTATCCCTATCTTTCTGAATATTTTCGCCAGCCTTGCGAGCGGCAACCCGACGACATTGTAGAAGCATCCCTCGATCCTATCAATGAATATACTGCCCGGACCCTGGACGTCGAACGAGCCCGCCTTGTCGAACGGAGATATCTTCGTAAAATAATGGCCGATCTGTTTATCTGTCAACGGATACATGTAGACCTTGGTCTTTTCGTAATCTGTGTAAACTTTACCGCTGTCGACGTCTATGACGGCTATTCCGGTATAGACCCATTGCGGCTTCTTTGAGAGTATCCTTAAGGCCCTGTAAGCATCCGCAAGCGTCCTGGGCTTACCTATTATCTTCTTCCCTACAAGAACGACTGTGTCGGCGCCGATCACAACGCCAGAGTCGACCCTCCGGGCAACTTCCTGCGCCTTATTAACGGCATTCCGGACCACGAAGTCGCTGCACGGGCCTTTAAGGCGCGTCTCTTCTTTCGCGCGGGATTCAACTATCCGGAACTTAAGCCCGATCTGCCTTAAAAGCTTCTGCCTTGCATTAGACTTCGAAGCCAATATTATTTTACGCATTCCGCTGCCTTCTCTCCCGCCAGGTATCCTGTCGAAAACGCCTGCTGCAGATTGTACCCGCCGCTCGCCGCCTCACCCTCGATCATTTCGCCCGCAAAATATATGCCGGGTGAGATTCTCGACTCCATGGTCCTGGGGTTGATCTCTTTTATCGACACGCCGCCGCCGGTCACCATCGCCTCTTCGATAGGAAGGCTTCCAGATATGGTGAGCGGGAAGCATTTTAGCGCATCGACCATCGCGCGGCGCTGATCCTGAGTGATCTGATTCGTCTTCGTCTCCTGTCTTATTTCACAGTATTTCAAAAATCTTTCGATAAGCCGCTGCGGCAAAAGGTCCTTCATCAGGTTCTTCGATACGATATTACCTTTTACCTTAAATTTATGCAATAATTTACTTTCGAGCTGCTCATGTCTCAAGCCCGGCTTGAGATCGATGAGGAGCCGCACCTCTTTACCTTCTTCCAGCAGGGCCATCACCCGGGCGCTCATGTCCAGAACGAGCGGGCCTGATACCCCGAAGTGCGTGAACATGAGCTCGCCTACGTCCGAGATTATCTTTTTCTTGCCGCATTCGAACGTAACCTTGATATTTTCGAGGGCCAGCCCCTGCAGCTCCTTGATCCACGCCTCTTTTGTAGTAAGCGGCACGAGCCCCGGCTTAAGCGGCGCTATTTTATGTCCCAAGCTCTCGGCCATCCTGAAACCGTCACCCGTAGATCCGGTGACTTTATAAGAAACGCCGCCGGTTGAGATCACGATTTTTTTCGCCGCGATCTCAGCTCCGTCATCAGAGGTAAGTTTAAAGACGGCGCCGCCTCTCGATATTTTGGTTATGCGGGTATTATATATGACCTTCACCCCGGTATCTGCCAACGCCTTATTCAGCGCATCGATGACTGAGCGGGCCTTGTCCGTAGCAGGAAAGACCCTTCCCTGCCGCTCGGCCTTCGTCTCGAGGCCTATTGAGCGGAAGAATGCGATCAGGTCTTCATTAGAAAAAGAGTGGAATGCTGTCCTCAAGAATTCGCCGCGATTTCCGAACTTTTCGATAAACGCATCTTCATCGGCAAGATTGGTAAGGTTGCATCTGCCCTTGCCGGTGATGAGGATCTTCTTGCCTATAGAATCGTTCCGCTCGACCAGGACGACATCTTTATTTAATTGTCCGGCCCTGATAGCGGCCATGCATCCGGCAGCGCCTCCTCCGATCACCGCGATATCGAATGTTTTAGTATTTGTCATTTGGATTTTGTCATTTGTCATTATTTACTGAGTCAACCCTGCCACATGCCCCGACGCCCATGCCCACGCGAGATTGTATCCTCCGCGGCATCCGTCGACATCGAGGACCTCGCCCGCAAAATAGAGGCCGCTCTTCAGCTTTGACTCAAGCGTCTCGTGTCTAACATCCGCTATATCGATACCCCCCGCCGTAAAATCCGCCTCGTTCCAGCCGCGCGTTCCGGCAACCTTAAACTCTCTTGCCTTCAATTTCTCCGCGATAAAGCCGGCGTCTTTAGTCTTCAAAATTCCCTCGAGCGCCAGGCCGAACCTGTTGGGCAGTATCCCTGCCATCAATTCTTCGGGCGAGCATGAGTCATTCAACCTCTCGCTCAACTCTCTTTCCAGCCGCGCTGTATCCATGAATGGGACCATGTCAATAATTACCGCCGCATCTTTTTTGTGCAATCGGTTGACATAGACGGATATCTCTCTCGATATGTCGAGTATCGATGTCCCGGACAGTCCGTATTTTGTAAATAAAAGTTCCCCTGCCGCCTCAGCCAAAACCCTGCCGCCGGCTACTGCCTTGGCATTCGCGAGTATCTTCTGGCCTTGGAGGGCATGGCATAACGGATCCTTTACGGTTAGCGGCACTGCCGAAGGGACCGGTTCGATTATTTTATGTCCGAATTTCTCGGCGAATTTATATGAGCTCCCGTCCGAGCCAAATGCCGGATACGACTTCCCTCCGCCGGCAATTATCAGGGCCTTTGAATATATTTTACGCCCCGTTTTAGACGCAATAATAAATTCGTTTTTTTCACCGGTCACACTAACAACTTCGAAATTGAGTTCTACGGGGATTGTGAGCCGGGCAAGTCCGATCTCAAGGATTTTGAGGACCGATGCGGATTGATTAGTTATCGGGAATATGCGCCCGGCGTCGGAATACGTCTCGAGGCCGAGCGCTTTGAAAAACTCCGATATTTCGTTTTTGCCGAACTTTGCAAATATGCTTTTGACCAGAGGCCGCGCTTTGAGATTATAGAACTTATCGGAGAGGTCTTCGTTTAAGAGGTTGCATCTGCCGTTACCTGAAGCCAGTATCTTCTTTCCGAGTCGGGGCATGCGCTCGCATATTACGACCGACTTGCCGAGACGGCAAGCGCTGATGCCTGCCACTATGCCGGCGGCGCCTCCGCCCAGGACCGCTACATCAAAAACGGCGCTTCGCGGGGCCAATCACGCCCTCCCGATATATTCGCCCGTCCGTGTATCTATAAGGATAGTCTCGCCTTCATCGATAAAGAGCGGAACGTTTACGGTTATCCCGGTCTCGAGCTTTGCCGGCTTCATGGCTTTACCCGAGGTGTCGCCTTTGGCGCCGGGGGCGGACTCAACTATCTTTAACGCCACGCTGACAGGCATTTCTATACTGACCGGTTTGTGATCATGATAGAGAAGCTCCACCGCCAGGTTCTCTTTTAAAAAATCTTTCGCAGGCCCCACCATGTCGTCGCTAAGGGAGAGGGCCTCGTAATTATCCATATCCATAAAATGAAAACCTTCATGGTCCCTGTAGAGGTATTGCACCTTCTTCGACTCAAGATCCGCTTTCTCAACCGAATCGCTCGGGCTATAGCGCTTATTGAGCGTCTGGCCGGTCAGTATATTCTTGATCACCGCCTGATATATGGCGCGCAAGTTCCCGGGAGTCCTGTGCTCCATTTCGATCACGACAAAAAAATTTGCGCCGTCTTTGATTACCATGCCCTTCTTCAATTCCGATGCTTTCATTGAATATTTACCTTTATCTTCTCTTCCTTGACGTTCTTCTTCTTTGGAAGGACTATCTCCAGGACACCCTCGTTATACATCGCCTTTATACCCTGGCTCTCGCAGTCGTTGGGGAGCTGAAGCACCCTTTCGAACTGTCCGCTCATTCGCTCCTGCCTGACCACTCCGGGGCTGTTTTTCTGTGTAATGACCTCGCGGGAGCCTGCTATCGTCAATACCCTGTCATTGGCGAGCGTGATATCTATCTTGTCCTTTGACATGCCGGGGAGGTCTGCCCTGACTATGATGTTATTGTCATTCTCGGTAACATCCACACGCACATCCTGCCCGAATATACCTGCGCCCGTCTTATCCATGTCGGAATACGGCCCTACAATATCCTTCATGAACTTGTCTATCTCTTTCCGCATGCGGACAAGTTTCGCGCGAAGCTGGTCGAGGTTCTGATAATCCTCTTCCGTGGGCATGCTCACCGCGTAACCTGAACCTGCAAATACCGCTAAAAACAGAATGGCTGCCAATAATCTTTTCATTTTTATCCTCCCTGAATATGAAGAATTATATCACAAAAATACGGCTGACGTTATTGTTTTTTGAACGAAACGGTGAGGTCGAACGCGACTTTTGGATATGCCAGTTCCCGCGGGAACGGCGGGAACGGCGAGGCCTCCTTCACGCTCGTAATAGCTACGCGGACAAGATTCGCATCCTTGGTGGAAAGGGCCGTTTCGGCGTCGACAGCCGCGACCGAGCCGCTGGAATCCAGCATGAATATGAGGACCACGTCGCCCTCCCCATGGTAATTCCTGTAATGGCTTTTCAGGCGCTCGCGGATCTTTTCGCGTATAAGCTGATAATAGTTTATATAATCTTTTGTCGACCTGACCTGCGCCTGCGCACGTGCGAGTTCGCGGACCTCGCGCTTTGCGGCCTCTCTATTCTTCAACGCTTCCGCGGCGGCCTTCTTCTCCTTCATTTCAATCTCTTTAGATAGCTCGAGCTTCGGCGTTTCAGCCTGCACTGCGGCCCTCATCTTCTTCGGGGGCTCTTTTCGGGTTTCAACCTTTACATAATCGACGACTATTGGCTTATTCAAGACAGATTCGTGCCTGGTCAACGCCAAACCCGATATAGGCAGAAAGATCGCCGAATGTATGAGGATAGATATGCCGAATGCAAAACTGAACGTCCTGTCCATAAGTTAAATATACTCCGCCGGATGTCGCAAGTCAATATTGGCAAATAACTAAAACTCTGCCTTCACCCCGCCTTCGAATGTCCTCCCCGGCTCTGGAGTAAAATAATTTGTCCTACCGCTCTTATATCCGGAAGAATTATATTTCTTATCAAGCAAATTATATATGCCAAAGAATGCCTCGAGCCATTTATATTTATACGATACCTTGGCGTCCAACGTATTATAATGGCCGAGCACATCAACGTTGGCAGAATCTATATACGCCTTACCCACCCAAGTTGATGCCAGATATGCCTTAAAGCCAAAATCCGTATATACGTTCATCCCGATGGTGCCCTTATTGATCGGAACGTTGGTTAAGAATTTATTTCTGAAAGCGCCATCACTATCATCCACGGCTCTCGTGTATGTATAATTACCGAATGCTGTCAGGGTATCCGCCACCTTGAAATCGGTACCAAGCTCAATGCCGTCATGAAAAGTCTTGCCATAATTTTGATACCGCCTGCTGGCATTGTCATACCAGATCTCGTTTTTAAGCTTCATCCAATATATGCTTACATTTGCCCTAAGGCGTTCGTTAAAACTATGACGCACGCCTATCTCGTAATTTGTGGCTTCTTCGGGCAGTAGATTCGTGTTGGCGGAGCTTCCGTATGTAAACATCTGACCGATGGTGGGGGTTCGAAAGGCCTGGGCAAAAGTTCCGTACAACTCAGAATCTTTCTGATAGGTAAATACTATGCCGCAACTGGGCGTTACCTTCGACATTAGCTTTTCATTAGAATTTGACACCACTCTTTTATCGTCAAAATTGAACTTTACCCAATCATAGCGCACACCGCAAATAACTTTTAGAATTTCTAAAATACTAACCTCGTCCTGAAGATACGGGCCGAGCATGTTTTTCGTGACGTCATAACTGGCTGTTGGAGCGCCTCGCCTTTGTTGAAAAGGCGCCTCGTACTCTTTGTAATCAAAATCATCCCTTTCCATATCGATCCCGATAACAAACGAATGATTCATACCTAAGATTTCTGACATTGTCTTTAAACGAACGGGTAAACCAAATGTGTTCTCACCTTCGATCTGTTCTCTGGTGGTGTTTCGCGACACGCCGCTCGTATAAAACGATTCCATTCCTTCAAATCTGTAATAAAATATAGTTTCTAGGTCGGAATATCGCCCCAGATTCCAACTATGGGTCAGATCCATCGAAAACTTATCTGCGCTGGTCGAGTCGTTTTCCGTCCCGGGCCTGACCTGGCGCCTGTTTTGCGCGATCTGAGCCGACGATAACGACCATGGGAAGGATCCTTGAGTTTTAGCGCTATAATCGAAATTAAACTTTAAATTATGGGCATCGTTTATCGAGTAATCCGCCTTACCGTAGACTTGTATATTTTCATAATCACCGTGTTCGCGAAATCCGCTCGTCAATCTGCTGCTTACACCAAGATAATATCCGAGACGGTTAAACGTCCCGGAGAGATACGAAGCATAATTTTGGGTAGCGTAAGTGCCATAGGAGTAGGACACGCCGGCATGGGGGGCACTGCTTGGCTTTTTAGTTATGATATTGATTACACCCGACATGGCATTATCACCGTAGAGACTTGAGGCAGGCCCTCTTATTACTTCTATCCGTTCAACATTATCGATAGGTATCGTATCCCAAAGAACAAGCTTATCCTTACCCTGATTCTGAGGCACGCCGTCGATTAAGACGAGATGGTGGCTTGACATCCCTCCATAAAAACCACGCATGTTTATTGTCCCCCCGGCCCCCACCCCGGTTGCATCATAAGCATAAATGCCCTCAAGATTCTTGAGGGCATCAGGGACAGTTTTGGCGTCGGAACTTTTTATATCCTCTTCCGTAACAACGCTCACGCTGGCGGGAACGTCCGATAGGCCTTTTTCTATTCTGGATGGTGTTACTACTATACGTCCGAGTTTAACGGTATTTGAAGCGGATGACTTATCTTCGGCAATCGCACTACTGGTTATTGCCAATAAAAATAATAATGCAAAAATATATTTCTTTTTCATCAATACTCCATGCCGATTCTTCTTCGCATCCCTGAGTCATACGGATGCTTGATCTTTTCTATTTTACTCACAAGGTCGGCACGTTCAATCACCTCCTTTTTCGCGCCCCGGCCTGTTAACACAAGCTCCAGGCCACGGGGTTTTGAATTCAATATATTCAGCAGTTCTTCTTTTTTTAAAAAACCATCTCGCGCGGAAATATTTATTTCATCCAGAATAATAATATCGTATTTGTTCTTACTATAGAGCGATTCGATAAATTTTAATCCATCCAGGCACTCTTTCCGGACTTTGTTCAAATCCAATTTTTTATCAAAACGCGGGTGCCTTCCGGCAAAGCCGAAAATGTCTACTCCTATCCTCTTTAAAATTTTGTGCTCGCCGTAACCCCATCTCTTGGGGTCTTTATGAAAATATATATAAGCCACCCTGAAGCCGTGGCCCCTGGCTCTTATAGCAAGTCCGAGCGCGGCTGTAGTTTTTCCTTTTCCATCGCCGGTATAAACCTGGATCAATCCTCTTTTAACCATTTTTCCTTTTTTGCCTCTCTTCTTCAGAAACTACCAAAATATAAGGTTTGGAAGAAACGGGGTTTTTTTCTACCAGTACCACTGTCTTATAGATCTCTTCGATGGTCTGATAATTTAGAACCTGGGAAGGCACGCCTATCTTATGCATCTTCCCTTCATTAATAAGAACTAAGCGATGGCAGTATTCGCTGGCTAAATTAAGGTCATGCAAAACCATAATCACCGTAAGCTCCAGTTCCTTATTTAACCTTGATATCAAATCCAAAATTCCCACCTGATGCGTTATATCCAGATGCGTTGTCGGCTCATCCAACAAAAGCAACTTTGGCTCCTGCGCTAAAGCACGGGCTATTAATGCAAGCTGTCTTTCTCCGCCGCTTATCTCTGAGATAGGCCTATCTTTGAATCTGAGAGTATCGGTTAACATCATACATTTTCTGGTAATTTCCAAATCCTTTTTTGTCTCTAAGAATTGAAACCTCTCAAAATGAGGGATTCTTCCCAAAAGAACAAATTCTTCCACGCTCATAAATCCTGTTTCAAAACTTTGAGAAACGACAGCTATCCTTTTCGCCAACTCTTTAAATCCCATCTGCGCTATGTTTTTCCCTTCCAGGAAAATCCCGCCTTTTTTTGGCTTAAGCACTCTGGTCATGCCCTTCAGAAGGGTTGTTTTCCCCGAGCCGTTAGGCCCGATTATCCCCACAAGTTCTCTATTTTCTATCTTCAGGTTAATGTCCTTCAAAAAGAATTTTGCGTCATACCCGCAGGTTAGATTTTTTATTTCGAGCACTATTTTCTCCCTAAAGCAACTTGCCTTTTCGTAAGGGCGTAAACAAAAAAGATTCCTCCCAATATTCCGGTGAGAACGCCGACGGGTAATTCCATGGGGGAAATAACCGTTCTGGCTAAAGTATCACAGAAAATCAAAAAGGCTGCGCCGCAGAGAAAAGAGCTGATCAAAAGAATCCGGTGGTCATTTCCCACGAACATCCGTATGAAATGGGGAACGACCAGGCCTATAAACCCGATAATACCGGCTACGGACACGCTAAATCCTGTAAGCAAAGACGTAAGAATAAAAAGCAACCGTTTGGTTCTTTCCACATTTATACCCAAATGAAGCGCCTCTTCTTCGCCCAGAGAGAAAGCATTAAGGCTAAAACAAAAAAGATAAGAAACGGCCAATCCGAAGATAGCTATAAAAGATGCTAATTTTATAAGAAACCAGTTCGGCTCTTCTAATGAGCCCATTATCCAGAAGATGATCCCATGAAGATCCTCCGCGCGAGAAATGGACATAATGAGCATGATCAGGGACGAGGAAATAAAACTTATCATTACGCCGGTAAGGAGAAGTCCCTGTATTTTTAAAATACCTTTTCGTATGCTCAAGGTATAAATGAGCAAAATAATCAAGGCCGCACCCAAGAAACCGCTGATAGGCATAGACAATATACCTAAGGGGCGATTTAATCTCAAAACGATGCTTAGGCACACCCCTATAGCCGCTCCGCCTGAAATGCCAAGGGTATATGGCTCAACTAAAGGATTACGAAACATCCCTTGAAGGATTACGCCCGCCAGACTTAACGCCCCGCCTACGGCAAAACCTAAGATAATGCGGGGAAGCCTGATATCAAAAAGGATGCTGTATTCTATGGTGCCCCTACCTTCAAGGATTACTCCGAGAATCTTCTTTAAAGATATACCCGCCGAACCAGTGCATAGAGAAAAAAGAACTATCCCCAGAAGCAGGCTGCACAAGATCGATATCCAGAGAATCCAGCTAATAACTTTCTTTTTCATCTCTTTAAGCGAGGTTTATACGGACAGAGGGGATCCTCGGCAAACATATCCCCCGAATGGATGTATGCCCTTGCCCGGCAGCCGCCGCAGATTGTGTTGAATTCACAGATATGACATTTCCCTTTAATGTTATTTGGGTCGGCCAGTCTCTTCACAATATCAGAGGTGCGGATTCTGTTTAATATCTCTTCCAGGGAATCTTTTCTGACATCACCGAATACGATCCCTGAGGGGCTGCAGCCATAGGCCTTCCCGTCATCAAGCACTTCCAGCCACTCGTTACTTTCAAGATTGTGGCATAAACTGCACCTTGATCTCAACTTAAGGGAAGGCTCTTTTGTTTTCAAGATACGGTTATAAAACATATCGTAGGCCATGAGCCTGATTTTATTCCCCAATTCCTTGCTCAAGGCATAGATCTCATTTAGCTCCTTGTCATGCTCCTCGGCCGTCGGCTCCAGGGGTCCGAGCATGGAGAGTTGTTCCTCAACACAAATCGGTTGAGGTATGAGGCAGGCCAGGCTGAAGCCTCGCGAACCTAAGTGCATGGCAAGTTCTACCAAATCCCGGATTTGATTAACGACATGCCTGGTATTTACTACGCTTAAGGAGAAGAGTATACCCTCCTTGGCGCACAGCCTGGCAGCATTAATACTGCGCTCATGAGCCCCTATTCCCCGCAGAGTATCATCAACCTCTTTCAGTCCTGCAATACTAATAATTACTTTGCAATTACATGAGGCTAGATCTCCTGCCATATGATCGTCAATTCGCCAGCCGTTTGTTTTTACATAAGGCATTAAGCCGCTTTTTGAAGCATGTCGGACGATCTCCAAAATGTCTTTTCTTAGCAAAGGTTCTCCCCCTCCGCCCGGGGTGATGAAGAAGTGCCCCACGCCGAAATCTGCCGCCTTATCAATGAGCATTCTTGCCTCGCTTGCAGAGAGCTCGTCGGGGAGCGGTTTCCCATCCCCCAGAGAATACGCATACCTTGTTTCATATGCCCGCGTGCACGTCCAAATCAAATACTTCAATCCGTTCATGAGACTTTTCCTTTCTTTTCAAAATGTAGCATTTCAACTATTTTCTCCAGGGTTTCCATAAAACTTACCGGGGTAGGATTACAGAAGTTATAAGAATCGACGATAAAAATCCTACCGTTCTTTGCCGCATTTAAGGTCTTATATTTTTCCCATATCTCCTTCTCATCTTCACCGACAATGCCCATAGTTACGATAATAATTATATCGGGATCCGACTTCAAGACCTGCTCTCTCGAATAAATCCCTTCTTTTGCGTCTCTAGCGATATTTATTCCGCCCCCAAGCTCAATATAATCATTGATAAAATAACGTCCTGTTGCCACAAACAAAGGTCTTGCCCCTACCTGAACGAGGACCTTAGGTTTGTACAAATCCTTTACCTTTTTCCTGATTAAAGCCAATCTGCCCTCGGCGCTCTTTACGACATCTTCCGCCTCTTTTTCTTTACCGACCAGCTTGCCCAATTCCAAAAACTGTTTGCATATACCCTCAAAATCTTTCGGCGTGGAAAAAGTGATAACCTTTATCCCTAAATTTTTTAATTTTTCTACTGTTTTAGGACTGGTCAAGGGTATCGCCAAAACTAAATCGGGCTTAAGGCTGACAGCTTTTTCTAAATTAACTTCTATTCCCGTGCCGACCCTTTCTTTGCTTCCTGCTTCAGGCGGCCTTTGGCAATATACTGTACAGCCGACTAATTTATCCTCCGCGCCCAAAATATAAAGCTCTTCAGCCATTGACGGACTTAAAGAGATTATTCTTTGAGGATAATCTTCCTTGGCAAAACTGTTTTCACTTAATAACAAAACAGCGGAGAATATAATGATCGATAATCTTAATTTCACCGCGCCTCTTCTTTGGGTAAAAGCTTTAAAAACCAGCGATTATCCTTTAATAACTTCTTTCCGGTAATAAATTCTACGGGCTTCTTAAATAAAGGCCCGTCATAGACAAAGGTATGGTATTCCCCTCTTTCTCCGCATAGGTCAATATTGCCTAATGCTTTAATCTCCTTTATAAATTCCTCGTCAATCTGCCGGCCCAGCCATTCCGGGCCTAAAAGATCCGCCCTTGTGGAAACGACTATTGCTTTAAAGCCGGCGCCGATAATTTCAGCGATCAATCTTCTCGTATCTTTGCCCCACAAAGGGAGGATGGCCTTAACCTTTAACTCATCGCAGACTTTATCTATCCAGTCTTTATGCTCCTGTAGATAGATATCCCCAAAGACGATTGCCCCGATGCCTTTTTGAATTTTCCATTCATTAATCAATTTCATAAAAGCCTGGCGATACCCTTCTTTTGGCATGGATTTTTGCAAAAAGAGGATATCGACTGCGGCTAATTGTCTTTGAATAATTTCCGCCGATAATCCATGCGACAAAGAGGCCCGCTGCGGATTTACAAAATTAAAGACCGATACAATCTTATGCCCTCGCGATTTTGCCTGATAACAGGCAAAACAGCTATCTTTACCGCCGCTCCATAAGGAAACTACCCTCATCCCTACCTCCCCCGGAGTAATACTTTATACAATAAATTCAAATCTATATTGCTTCTGACCAAACGCGCAAGTTTATCAATTTCCTTGTCAACATCATAGCTGTTGACTGTGGACAAATCCTGCCACCCCTTTTTTCTTCTTAAAGCATTCAGGAAATGCCTGCGGAATCTGTCGCCGTCAAACACCCCGTGGATATATGTCCCCCAGCACCGGTTGTCATGGGTTGTAATCCCGTCGTATTTCTTCGCTTTCTCATTCCCTGCTCCGAAGATCTCAAATAATGGTTTTAAATTGCCCCGCGCTTCTGTCCTGCCATGATGAATCTCATAGCCGGTAACTACAATATCCGAATCTAGATGCCTGGCCTTAACCTGAGAAAGTATCTTTTCGGGATAAATTTCCGTAGTTAGAGGCAGAAGGCCCAACCCCTCCATCTCTCTCGTTTTCGACTCTACGCCTTTTTTATCGTAAACCCGGTCACCGAGCATCTGGTATCCTCCGCAGATACCTGCCAGCACAAGCGAGGGACGCGAGTGAAAAATTGAAATAATTTTTTTAGCCAGGCCGGCCTTAGTAAGATAACTCAAATCTTCTATGGTATTTTTTGTTCCGGGGATAATTATAACATCGGGACTATCCAGCTCATCGGCTCTCTTGACATATCTTAAAGAGACATCCGGTTCCTGTTCTAATGCGTCGAAATCGGTAAAATTAGAAATATGGGGCAGGTGGATCACATCAATTTTTATTGTTCTTTTCGGGCCGGGGGTCTTTCTTCTGAATCTTACCGGCAGAGAATCCTCTTCGGGGATATTTATATCGTGAAAATAAGGCACAACCCCCAGAACCTTTTTTCCCGTATATTTTTCCAGAAAATTTATTCCCGGCTTAAGCAGCCTCTTGTCCCCGCGAAATTTATTTATTATGAATCCCCTGACCATCTCTCTCTCTTTGGGCGTCATTAACTGCAGGGTTCCCACAAGCCAGGCAAATACTCCGCCTTTATCGATATCTCCTACTATTATAACCGGTGCCTTAGCTAATCTGGCTATCCTCATATTGACCAAATCATGCTTTTTAAGATTTATCTCTGCCGGAGAACCCGCCCCCTCTATGACAACAATTTCATATTTCTCTTTAAGCCTTTTAAAAGACCCTTTTACCTTATCAAAAACCAGCTTCTTATAATTCTTATATTCATAAACCGACATATTACCCACCGGTTTCCCGAGTAATATAATCTGAGCTTTGGTGTCTCGCGTAGGTTTTATTAAAATGGGATTCATATCTACGGTCGGCTTAATCTTAGACGCATAAGCCTGAATCGCCTGGGCCCTGCCTATCTCCCCGCCTTCCTCTGTAACGAAAGAATTTAAGGCCATATTCTGGGATTTAAAGGGCGCCACGCTATAGCCATCCTGAAGAAATATGCGGCATAAGGCAGCGGTGATAATGCTCTTGCCTACCCCAGAGCCGGTCCCGCAAATTTGCAAGGCCTTGGCCTTCATAGCGTCGATATCTCCAAGCTCACGCTCGTCCCCTTATCCCAGCCATCCCAGAGAAAGCCCTCTTCTTTGCCATCCGCGATCAGGCGCATGGCATAACGGACCTGTTCTTCATAAAACTCGCAAAACGCTCCTATCTTTTCCATAGAGCCGTTCATCTGGTGCGCCTCGGCCGGGCATGGCGAGCCGCAAAAATGGCGTATGGCACATTGAGCGCAAGGATGAATATTCTCAACCTTCCTTCCCGTAACAAGTTTAAAGGCTTTAGACTCAAGTATCGTTTTAATCTTATCTTTAAATATATTACCACCTTTAAATCTACTTAAGCCGATGAATTCGCTGCAGGCAAACGCGTCACCTCTTGCGGAAACCGCGAAAAAGCACCTGCCTCCCCCGCAGGGAGAGATATCGCACATAAGCCGCCGGGCAGAGGGGGCAAGAATGCCTACCAAGACATTGGCGAAATTCGCTATTACGATCCGGCGGCCGGTCTTTTTATAAAGTTCGAAACTGCGGTCCAGCGCTTTTAAATAATGCGCCGCAAAACGGCTGTCTTTTGGTTTATGGGGGCGGGAAGCGGGCGAGGTGCAGCGCAGGGGATTTAACATGCAAACCGGCACTTTCTCCTCGTGTAAAAATTCAATGATGTCCGCGAGATGAGGCATATTTTCTTTTGTTACGGTGCAGATCACAGAATAATTCGTATAGCCCCTCAGTTGTCTTATTGCGCTTACCACCTCGGAAAAGACCCCCCGTCCATCCCATGTTTTGCGCAAGCGCCCCGCAACTACTTCCGTATGGCCGTCAAGCGACATGCCTATACTTATATTTTTAGAAACGAGAAAATCGATTGTTTCAGCGTCAAGGAGCGTGCCATTGGTCTGTATACCGAATTGAAAATCATCCGCGAACCTGCGTATTACCTCAAGGACCGTTTCTTTATTCAGCATCGGCTCCGCGCCATGAAAAATAATTTGCGGTTTTATGTTTTTGGGAAGCGTCTGCCTGAAATAACTCTTTAATATCTTGAGTGCCCGCAGCATCTTAAATGATGGCATGTTTCTGCCGTGCCTACGCATCTTCTCGGGTATATAGCAATAAGGGCAGTTAAGATTGCACCTGTCCGTGGGATTAAAATATACCGCGAACGGCTTCCTGCCAAAGCGCAAGGTGTTCATCTCTTCGACAAAATATTTTTCTTTCCTGCGGTAGGTTTCAAGAAACGATGGTCTGGCCAGGGCATAGGCCATCCTGTCTTTTCTGATCAGCGACCAGAAGGCAGTGTCTGCCGACACCAATCCGAAATATCGCGGATGGCCTATGTCTATCGGCTGAAGCTGAATACCTTTTCCGGTATTAAAATACGACTTCATTTCTTATCCTGAAATATGTAATGAGAAAGGCCCGCGCCGGATGCCTTGCATTTTTTGCGGCGGGCAATAATAGTTCTTTTCGCCTTAACTTTTCTGTTCTTCATGGTTTTCGCCTCCTTTCTTCAGTGGTTTTCTCATACTACTTGCCGAAGAGCGGCTAGTAGCTTTAAATTTTCGGCGCCGAGACGCACCGCTACGCGGAAATACTTGTTACTCAGGCCCTTGAAATTCGCGCAGTCGCGGATCAATATCCCTTTCCGGATCAGTTTTTCCTTTAACTCCGCCGCGCCCAACAGGTCCTTTTCGATCTTTACAAGGATAAAATTCGCAACTGATGGATACGGCCTCAAACCCCCAATCGCCTTAAGACCTTTTAAAAGAAACTCTCTTTCTCTTCCCACGATAAGACGCGTCCTCTTTATGTAATCTTTATCGCGCAGCGCCGCCTCTCCCGCTTCCTGCGACAAAACGTTAACGCTCCAGGGAATGCGGTATGCTTTAAGTTTTCGGATAATCTCCTTATGTGCAACCAGGTATCCTATCCTTAACCCGGCCAGGGCAAAGAACTTGGTGAATGTCCTGAGAACTATTATATTTTGTAAACGCGCGGCCTGCTTTAAAAGCGTGTGTTTTTTTTCATCATCCACGAAATCCATGAAACTTTCATCGACTACGATCAAACCGGCCTTATACCGTTTGATCGATGAAGGATCCTCTAAAATCAGATTGCCCGTAGGGTTGTTGGGATTGCATAGAAACAACAGGTCCTGCCTTTCCGGGCACGATGCGTCCGGCACAAAGAGCTTCTTTTCATTCAGTTCGATGAAAGATATCTTACTGTTTACGCAACGGGCAGCGCGTTCGTATTCGGAGAATGTGGGCGCAAAAATCGCTGTTGTCATGGGGTTCAGCGCCTGCGCGATAAGATATATAAGTTCCATGGAACCGTTACCCGCGAGAATGTTCTCCTCGCTGACATTCAGATATCCGGCAAGCGCTGATGTTAAGCTCTTTGCCTCAGGGTCGGGGTAATGAATGACCGACTCGTGCGCCCGGCTTAATACGCTTCTAACGCCTTTTGGCAGCCCCAGAGGATTTATGCTTGCACTGAAATCAATCACCTCTTTAGCGTATTTTTCTTTAACAGCGTAAATATTTCCGCCATGCGAAAAATCTATAGCACCCATCTGAAGCCGGCTCCTATCAGCACCGCCAGTAATGAAACTGCAAAGCTTACATTTAACGACTGAGGAATTAATCCTGGCCGGACCTCATCTCCCGGCTCTCCGATGTATGGTTTTTTCACTATTTCGCCTTGATACACCGAGGGGCCGCCCAGCCTCATCCTTAATGCCCCTGCCATCGCCGCCTCCGGAACGCCGCTATTGGGAGACTCGTGTTTGGCACCGTCCCTGAGCATTGTTTTAAA
>Ga0315293_10001508_pt1 | contig 22607 bp, 22 predicted proteins | sample YL17G13_20_MG_FD_203071 | JGI IMG/M metagenome (GOLD analysis project Ga0315293, IMG submission 203071) | Sediment microbial communities from Yellowstone Lake, YNP, Wyoming, USA - YL17G13_20 | ecosystem: Environmental > Aquatic > Freshwater > Lake > Sediment | place: USA: Wyoming | collected... | reverse complement strand
GACCAACATCCCTCCCCACAATCTTTCTGAAGTGGCGGATGCCCTTTTGCATCTGATTGACTATCCTAAAGTCAACACCGAAGACCTTTTTAATTTTATCAAGGGCCCTGATTTTCCGACCGGCGGCCAGATTTTCGACCAAAAAGAAATCATTGCCGCTTATTCTCAAGGGAAGGGTCCTATTCTGACCCGCGGCAAGGTAGAAATAATGGAACAGAAAGAAACGGGCAAACAGCGGATCATTATTTCTGAAATTCCTTTTCAGGTTCAGAAGTCAACGCTCGTTGAGCAATTCGCCAATTTGGTTTCTGAAAAAAAGATTGAAGGGATAAAAGACATCAGGGACGAATCGGACAAAGATGGGATAAGAATAGTGATTGACTTGCAGCGGGACGCCATTGCCCAAAAAATCTTGAACCGGCTTTATAAGTTCACTGACCTGCAAAAAACCTTTCATTTGAACCTTCTGGCTTTGGCGGAAGGCATTCAGCCGAGAGTTCTGAATCTGCCGGAAATCCTGAATTATTTCATTGAACACCGGAAAGAAGTGATTTTCCGGCGGACAAAATACGATTTGGAAAAAGCCAAAGAAAGAGCCCATATTCTGGACGGTTTGGCAATTGCCATTTCAAAAATTGATGCGGTAATCGCCACCATTAAAAAATCAAAAGACAGAGAGGAAGCCAAAAGAAACCTGATTAAAAGATTCAAGCTGACCGAAATTCAGGCGAACGCCATCCTGGAAATAAAACTTCAGCAACTGGCCAAGTTAGAAAGGCAGAAAATTGAAGAAGAATTAAAACAGAAGAAAGAAGAAATCAAAGAGTTGACCGCTATTCTCAAAAGCCCCCAGAAAATAAAAGATATTGTCAAAAAAGAATTGAGGGACTTGAAAGAAAAATTCGGCGACCAGAGAAAAACAAAAGTGGTTTTGCAAAAAATCGGCGAAATCGCCGAAGAAGACTTAATCCCTCTGGAAGAAACAATCATCACTCTGACCAGCGGCGGTTACATAAAAAGAATAAATCCCAAGACCTACAAAATCCAAAAGCGGGGAGGCAAGGGAATGTTAGGGATGAAGACCTTGCAGGACGACATTGTCGAGCACTTTTTGACCGCCGAAACCCATGATTCTTTGTTCTTTTTTTCAGATTCAGGAAAGGCTTTCAAGACCCCGGCCTATGAAATTCCCGAAGGAACGAGAGTGGCGAGAGGCAGAGGGCTTCTGAATATCTTGGAGGTTTCTCCTCAGGAAAAGATATTATCCTTATTTCCCCTAGGGAAAGGAGATATTGAAATGGGGATAAAACATTTAGTAATGGTTACCCAGAATGGTATAATCAAGAAAACTAGCCTTTCAGAGTTCGAAAACGTCAGAAAATCTGGATTGATCGCCATCACTCTCAAAAAAGACGATTTATTGAGAAAGGTTCGAAAAAGCACCGGCCTTGACGAGGTGATCTTGATAACGAAGAAAGGTCAGGCGATCAGATTTAAGGAAAAAGATATCAGAGAAATGGGCAGGCCGGCATCCGGAGTAAGAGGCATCAGGTTAAGAAGGGGAGATGGGGTAGTGGGGATGGACATAATAAAAGAAACAAGAGACAAAAGACAAGAAACGGGAATTAAGAAGCAAGAAACCAAAAATTATTTATTGATAATTACGGAGAAAGGGTTTGGCAAGAGGACGGATTTAGCGGAATACAGATTGCAGGGAAGGGGGGGAGCAGGGATTAAAACCGCTAAAATCACTCCAAAAACCGGAGAAATTGTCAGTTCAATGCTTTTGGATGGCGGAGAAGAAGACCTGATTGTTATTTCCCAAAAAGGCCAGGTAATCAGGACAAAAATATCCCAGATTGCCAAGTTATCGCGCGCCACCCAAGGAGTAAGAATAATGAAATTGGAAGAAGGCGACAGGGTGGCATCATCTACGTGCATATAAAACATGGAAGGATTCTTAAATCCAAATCAGGCATTAGGACTTCTTAAACTAAAAAGCAACATGGTTGCGGCTGATTTTGGTTCCGGCTCTGGCGGCTGGGTAATTCCTTTGGCCAAAATTTTACAGAGCGGTTATGTCTACGCCATAGACATATTGGAGGAGCCCCTTTCTGCCCTGCAAAGTAAAGTGAATCTTGAAAAAATCGGTAATGTGCGAACCACCCGCTCTAATGTTGAGAATAAAAACGGCTCTACCCTGGCTAATTCTTCGGTTGATTTAGTTTTAATGACCAATCTTTTGTTTCAGACAGGAAAAAAGAAAGAGATTTTTGAAGAAGCTAAAAGGATACTAAAAAGTAACGGCAGAGTTCTGGTAGTTGACTGGAAAGGAGACAGCCCGCAAGGACCTCAAGAAGGCAGGGTTTCTGAAAAAGAAGTAAAAGAAATAGCCAAAAACGCCGGTTTTGACATTGAAAAAGAATTTGAAGCCGGCATCTATCATTTTGGCCTGGTTTTACTGAAACCTTGATAATTTTAATAAAATTTGCTATCAATAGTAAAAGAAACATGAGAAAATCTATTATCAGCGGTATTTTTTTAACAGCAGTATTTTTGAGTTTTTTGTTTTGCGCGATCCAGGTCGCCGCAATTGAAATCGCAAACCCTCTTAGCTATACGACGTTTGACCAGTTGATAAAAGCCATCATTGTATTTCTGCGCGATCTGGCTTTAGTGGCTACCGCTTTAGTGATTGTTCTGGCTGGTTTTTATTTTGTGACTGCTGCCGGAGATCCTGCCAAAGTAACTAAGGCCAAGCAGATGATTCTATACGCGCTTATTGGATTAGTCATTGTTTTGGCGGCAGAAGGTATAGTTGCTTTAATGGGAAAAGTTATCAAAGGAGAATAAGCGATGAACCTAAAGGTTCATCTTCACCCATCCGAGTTGCAACGAGAGATAGAAAAAAGATTCATCTTTTTGACTTCGTTGTCACTCATGTAAGAAATTTAAAATAAAGGTCGACCCTTAAGGATTAAAAATTTAATAAAAATAAAGAAATGAAAAAACTTTTACTAATCCCGGTTTTAGTTACTCTCTCAGTTATGATTGGTTTTTTGGTTTTGCCGACAGTTGGATTAGCAGCTTGCGATAGTGATGAGGCATGTGAGCCAGACCAGGGAGAAACCCCTGACAATTGTTCGAATGATTGCGCGGTTCCAGCCAGCGACCCAATGGCAACTCTTTCCAATATCTTAAACTGGCTTTTTACTATTTTGATGGCTTTTGCAGGCATTATGATTGTCATAGCCGCTTTTAGTTTTGTAACGGCGGCAGGAAATCCCGAAACTGTTGCCAAGGCAAGGCAATTTGTGATGTACGCCTTAATTGGGGTAGTTGTTGCTCTTATGTCCCGAGGTATGCTTTGGCTAGTGCTACGGATGGTTAAATAACCATAATTAATCAATCTTTAGGATTTTATCTTAAACCAGGAGTCTTTTCTGCTTTACGGATTAGGGCAAGAAACATAATTACAAAATCCAATGAAGAAAATTTTATCAATTTTAGCCTTGGTTAGTTTTTTAGTTTTGCCGCTAACTGCCTTAGCGAATGGAACTTCCTCAGACGAAATAGATGTAATGGCGGCGCTTAACCGGATTACCAATTGGCTGTTTACGATTTTAGTGGCCGTGGCTGGCATTGCTATTGTAATAGCCGGTTATTATTTTGTGACCGCGTCCGGCAACCCCGAACAAATTGCTAAGGCAAGAAATTTCATCTACTACGCCTTAATTGGAGTGGTAGTTGCCCTTCTGGGGCGGGGGATGATAGCTTTAGTGCAGACAATAGTCAAGTAGGTTTGCAGAGGAAATCCATCAGAATTGCCGAGGTGGTGAAATTGGAAAACACGTAGGACTTAGGATCCTATGCCGTAAGGCTTGTGGGTTCAAATCCCACCCTCGGCATAGCAAAACCGAGTACATAAATTATGTGCTCGGCTTTAGTTTAGTAATTAGAAATTCTGCCTTATCCCTTCACCAATATTTTTCTTTTTTCTTTTCTTTCAATTTTGGGTATTCTGATGGTCAGAATTCCTTCTTTCATTGATGCCTCAGCCCGGCCGGAATCGGTCTCTTCGGGCAAAATTATCTGGCGGGAAAAAGGTCCCCAGTAGCATTCTTGGTAAAAATAATTTTTTTCGCTTTTTTCCGGAGGATGTTCCCGGATACCTCTGATTATTACGGAGTCGGACTCAATTGAGATGTCTAAATCCTCGGTTTTTATTCCGGCAATAGCGGACCGGATGACCAGCTCTGTATCTGTCTGATAGACATCAACCGCTAACTGACCATCTTGACCGCCCAACTTTTTGAGGGCAAAGTTCTGGCTGGTTGGTTCGGGTTTTTTCTGTTTTTCCGGTTTTTCCTCGTCTTTTACCCGAGCGCTAGCGAAGGGTGGAGATGAAGCACCAGCTTCATCGACTACTGCTTCCGGTTCCGCTGTTTCTTCCGGCTCTTTGACTTTTTCCGCTTCTGCCTTGGCTGGTCCTGTTTCAACTTTTATTTTTTGGACCTTTTTCTTTTTCGGAATTGCCTGCTCTGCAGGAACTTCGTCCTCTTTTGGAGGTTTTTTTTCAGATTTTCCCTTCGTCTTTTTTAATTCTATCTCGGAAATTTCAACCCCCATCCCCTTTTTTAATTTATCAAAAAAAGAAGCCATATGTTATATTTTACACACACTTGCCATTTTCTTCAATTTTTTGAATCCAAAGGAAACAAAAATGGCAAGTCCAGCGATAATTATTATTGGCAAAATAATTCCCGAATATTTCCCCATATTCATTATAGCCAGATTATACAATCCGTGCAAACCGAAGGCCAGAGTAAAACCGCTGAACAAGAGAACACCCCGTTTTTCCGTTTCAAAAAAACTTAAAGCCAGAAAGAATCCAAGGGCCCCTGAAGACAGGGCGTGCAAAAAAGTGGCAGAAATAAATCTGAAGCCGGCCAGGACGAAAACCTCCCCGAAATTCAAAAGAAAGGTTTTTGGAGACAAAAAAATCAAAAGATTTTCAAGGAAAACAAAACCCAAGGCAGCAATTATCATATAGAGCATTACGTCCAGTGGTTCGTCAAGCTCAGGGCTTTTCAGAACTTTTTTCCTGATGACCAGATATTTTAATGCTTCTTCCGTCAAAGCCACCCCGATAAAAATGTTTAAAAATGAAATTAAAGACGGAGGAAATAAACCGGAGAATGTCGATCGGCTGGTGATTTGGAAAAATCCCAGTTCAATAAAAACAGCCGGTATGGCGGAAAGCATTCCGTAAAAGAAAATTTTGACGACCATGGGATTGGATTCCGGATGAACGTCTTTTCTTAAAAAAAACAAAAGCCAGATTAAGCTTGGCAAGAGGGCAAAAATGATTAAAAAGGGATAAGACATAATTATTGAGGCCAATTTTCTATCATTAGAAATTTCTTTTTATCTTTGAGCGGCAATTTTTGATAAATTTCCTCGGTAATAAAAGGCATAAACGGATGGAGGAGTTTCAGGGAATCGCGCAAAACCGTTAAAGCCGTTAATTTGCCGGTTTCAGCATTCTTTGCTTTTTCTTTTATCCTCGTTTTAACATCTTCTATGGTTTTGTCGCAGAATTTGTGCCAGAAAAATTGATAAATTTCCTGCCCAGCTGTGTGAAAGCGGAACTTGTCAATGTTCTCAGTCGCTTTTTTAGCGGTTTTTGCCAGTTCTTTCAAAATCCATTTGTCATTCTTGGAATACGCCGGCTTTTTAGGGTCAAAATTTTTGCCTAAATTCATCAAGACAAATTTTGATGCCTGCCAGAGCTTGTTGGCAAATCTTTTTTGAGCTATCACTTTGTCTTCGGAAACGACAATATCATTGCCAATGCCTGTGCCAAAAACCAAAGACATGCGTAAGGCATCTGCGCCGTGGTCTGCTGCCACAGCCAGAGGATTAATCACGTTGCCCTTTGATTTTGACATTTTTTGTCGGTCTTTGTCGCGCACCAATCCGTGAAGGTAGACATATTTGAAGGGTACATTTCCGGTCACATATAATCCCAACATTGTCATTCGGGCTACCCAGAAAAATAAAATATCCCAGCCCGTCTCCATGACTGACGTCGGATAAAATGTCTTGAAGTCATTTTTACCGGCGGTTTGCAGGGCAGCGAATGGCCATTGGCCAGACGAAAACCAAGTGTCAAAAACGTCATTGCTTTCCGGGATTTTAATTCCCCAGGGAATTTGACGCGAGATATTCCAATCCTTCAAATTCCTCATCCAGTGGAAAAATATTTTTTCAAAACGTTTGGGCACAAATTTTATCTCGCCTGATTTCACCGCCCGGACAGCTAAATCTCTTAATGACAACTGGCCGGAGCGCGGTTTCTCAGTCATTTTTATAAACCATTGATTATCCAGAATTAAGGGTTCAATCAGGGAGCCGCATTTATAACAAACCGCCACGTTGTGTTTGTAATGATGGTTGGTTCTTGTCGGGTCAAGCAGTCCCGCCTTCGCCATATCTTCAGCGATAATTTTACGCGCTTCCAAGACCTTCATTCCTTTATACGGACCTGCCTGTTCGGTCAATTTGCCGAACTTGTTAATCACCTGAATTGGCGGAGGTATTTCAGATTTGTGCCTTTGCCAGACCTCAAAATCGTCAGAGTCGTGCGCCGGCGTAATTTTAACGGCGCCTGTGCCAAATTCCATATCAACGACTTGGTCGCTAATCACTTTTATTTTTCTTGGACCTAACAGGGTTTCAATTTCAATAACCTTACCGATATATTTTTGATATCGTTTATCTTTGGGGTTTACCGCCACAGCCGTGTCCCCGAATTTAGTTTCGAGCCTCACCGTTCCTAATTCCAGCGGCCCATATTTTATATAATAAAATGGGTCTTCTCTCTCCACATATTTCGTTTCCAAATCCGACAGCGAGGTTTGATGTTTGGAGCACCAATTGACAATTCTTTGTCCCTGATAAAGCAGTTGGTCTTTTTTCAATTTTTCAAACGTTTGATAAACAATTTTGACAATATCTTGGTCTAAGGTGAATTTTTCGCGAGACCAATCGCAGGAAGCCCCGAGTTTTCGCAGCTGATTTTCCATTGTTTTTTTGTTGGTCAGGGTGAATTCCAGTGTTTCTTTATAAAGTTGGTCAGGTGGAATTTTGAACCGCGAACGGCCCTCTTTTTCCAATTTTTTGTCAAAAACCACTTGTGTCTCAAATCCCGCGTGGTCAGCTCCCGGCAGCCATAAAGTTTTATCTCCCTTCATTCTGTGATAGCGAATCATGATGTCCTGCAGCGTCGCAAAAACCGCATGACCAACATGAAGGGGAGCATTGGCATTGGGCGGCGGCATTATTATACAGAAAGGTTTTACGCTTTTTTTCAAAGGCAGCTTGTCAGGATTAAAAAAACCCGATTTTTCCCAGCGGCTATAGATTTTATCCTCAACTTTTTTAGGGTCGTATGCTTTTGCTAATTCCATATATTACTTCATTATAATCTTAAGTTGGCGTCGGCTTCAATGACCCGAGCGTTAGCGAAGGGTGAAGATGAAGATTTATCTTCATCGCCCTTTTCAGGTTTCTTTTTTTCTCGTCTATTAAAATAACCGGTCACTGCTGTCATTACCGCATTGTCGGTACAGAATTTTGCGTCCGGTATCAAACATTTAACGTTCGGTATTTCTTTCCGAGTCCTCCGTTTTATCTGTTTTCTTAATTCTTCATTGGCAGTAACGCCGCCGCCCAAAATTATGGCTTTGGCCCTGTATTCTTTCGCCGCTTTTAGAGTTTTGTGGACTAAAACATCAATAATTGCCTGTTGAACTTCTGCGCAAATTTCCCTCACCTGTTTCATTGTTAATTGTTTATTACCGATTGTTAACTGCTTTACCAAATATAAAACTGCTGTTTTTAAACCGGAAAAACTGAAATCATAATTTTTCTGATAAATCATCGGCCTCGGTAATTTGATTTTACATTTCACATTTTGCATTTTAAATTTAACCGCCATTTTGGCGACGATAGGGCCGCCGGGATAACTCAGGCCTAAGATTCTGGCTGCTTTATCAAAACATTCGCCCGCCGCGTCGTCCCTGGTTTCACCCAAAATTTTATATTTTCCGAAGTTCCTCATTAAAATTAACTGAGTGTGTCCACCGCTGACGACGAGGCAAATCGCTGGAAATAATTTTGAATTTGAGTCAATTGGCGTCAGCCAATTCGCAAAAATATGGGCTTCAATGTGATTGACCGGGATTAAAGGCAGTTTCAGTTTTTTCGCTAAGTCCTTGGCAAAATTCACTCCCACCCATAAACAAGGTTCCAATCCTGGTCCCACGGTAACAGCGATTAAATCAATCTTAGGATTTCTTGCTGTTCGGAGAGCTTTTCTTAACACCATGGGTAGATTTTTCTGGTGCTCTCTTTTCGCCAAAGATGGATAAACACCGCCGTATTTGGCGTGGATTTTTACCTGCGATGAAATAACATTACCTAGAATCTTAATTTCTAAGCCCTGAAATTCCACGACGGCAATACAAGTATCATCGCAACTTGTTTCAATAGCTAAAATTCGCATATATTCATTTTAGGTTATCGCTTGATTTTTTTCAATTTTTCAGCTAGAATCACTATTAATATCACTGGCCCTATCGTCTAGTGGTTAGGACATCAGGTTTTCATCCTGGAAACCGGAGTTCGACTCTCCGTGGGGCCGCTGCCTTCCTAAATTTTTGGACAGATTATTCCTCCATTTAGTCGCTTTTGGCGACATGTCCAAAAACTTGGGAGGGCTTGACAAACTCAAAAATAGGTGTATAATATAGGTAAGAATAGAACATAAAACCAAAAATAAGGAAAGGAGGAAGAGACATGAAAAAAGCTCTATTGGTATTGGTGGTCGCCCTAGTGGTGGCCGTGGCAACGACTCAATCAGCTTATGCTGATAGGTCGTGGGGTTGGAAGTGGAATAACAATGATGCTGAGATTTCTCGGCACAACGCAATGCATGGGCGGCAAAATTTGCACCCAAACAGGTATTATTACTCGAATGGGCACTATTATCCTACCAATGTTAATGTGAAGGAACAGGAACGTTGGGAAGGTAATAAAGGAGAGCGTTCATTTGAACAATCTCCTAACTTGAAGGCGAAACTAATCGACGCCGGGACAATATTAGGATCGCTTTTCATCATATTTCGTTAATCCTCTTCCTGCACTTCAAAGGGTGGACCTCTATGTCCCCCCTTCTTTTTTTTGGGAAAAATATAATAAAAACTAAAAAGATGATATAATGTAAAAAAGGTCAGGTTTTCAATAATAATTTTTAAATTTATGTCTCTTTTTGAAAAAAGACAATTGTTTTCCGGACCAAACCCTGCCTCTCCCAGGCCCGGTTCCACTCCTCCTAAATTCAACCCTTCTTTAAGACCTATCTCTATTCCCAGAAGACCTCTCTCTACCGTAAAAAAAACAATAACCCCGCCAAAAACCATGTTTGAAGAGAAAAAGGACTGGACAAGAGCCGATTTTCTAAGAAAGACATCTGGGGCACCTTTGAAAATGTATTCTTCTTATGAAAGGAAAAAAATGTTGAACGAGGCCCTCCCTTCCAGAAGATTCAGCACTTATATTTCCGAAGGTGAAGCTAAAACGAGATTAAGAGAAATGAGAAGAGAAGAATATCGGGCAAAAACCGGCGCAGAAAAATCAAAATTGGGCGGGATGAGAAAATATCTGGAAAAACAAACAGGGCTTAAAGGAAAATATTAACGTATGTTCGTGGATTATCGGACTCAGGGTTTTATTCTGAAGAAAATTGACCGGGGAGAAGCCGACCAGTTGTTTACGATTTTTACCGAGGACTTCGGAAAACTGGAAGTTTTGGGAAAGGCAATTCGGAAAATCTCTTCAAAATTAAGGTCGGGAGCGGAAGTTTTTTATTTATCAGAAATTGAGTTTATCCAGGCGAAAGCCCACAAAACCTTGACCGACGCTATTGCGGTTGATAAATTTGAGAGCATAAGGAACGACCTGGAAAAATTAAAAATTGCTTATAAAATTGCCGAAGTTTTCGATAATTTAGTCCGAGGTCAAGAAAAAGACGAAAACCTCTGGGGCTTGTTTGAAGAAACATTCCAGAAACTAAATAACCACTCGCTGCCTGCTATCCACTGCTCACTGTTATATTACTATTTCTTCTGGAACCTTCTCTCAATTCTGGGATATGAACCGCAACTCTATAATTGTGCTTTATGCCAGAGGAAGTTAGAACCGCAAAAACTCTTTTTTAATTCAAGAGAAGGGGGAATAATTTGCCAAAATCACGATAAAGAATTAAAATTGAGCAAGGAGATTGGTTTAGAAACGGTGAAAATCCTGCGGCTCATCCTCAAAAAGGACTGGCCCATTCTTGCTAAGCTAAAAATAGACAAATCAAATACCCGAGGCGTAGCGAAGTCAAAGAGGGCTTTGTCCTCTTTTCCACCTTCGCCCCGCTCACCGCGGGGCTTGGTGGGTGAAGATGAGGATTTATCCTCATCGACTCTGGAATCTCTAAATGTAATCACCGGCGAATATTACTCGTATATTCATAACGAATTCATAATTTCGTAGAGGTCGATGAAGCTAAGGCTTCATCTCCAGCTTCATTTTTACTTCGTAAAAACTTGCTACATGAGGAAAATTGTTATCTTTTTTTTAATTTCCGGCATTCTGATTGGGGCTTTCGGCTTTTACTACTACCAGAGAAACGTTTACTCAAAAGAGGTTTTGAAATTGGAGATTTTGGGCTCGGAAGAGGTTCAGGCGTTTGACGAGATTGAATACGTTGTGAAATATAAAAACAATGGAAACACCGTTTTGGAAGAGCCGGTGTTGACCTTTCAGTATCCGGAAAATTCTTTCCCCGGCGACAATAATTCAAAAAGATTAGAAAAGGCATTGGAAGATATTTATCCGGGGGAAGAAAAAACTTTCTCTTTTAACGCCAGGATTTTTGGAAAAGAGAACGAAACGGAACGCGCTGAAGCCGCTTTAAAATACCGACCGAAAAATTTGAAGGCGTTTTATGAGTCAAAAACGACTTTTACCACTAAAATTAAATTCGTGCCCTTAACCCTCGGATTTGACCTTCCTTCAAAAATAGAATCGGGAAAAGAATTCCAATTTTACTTGAATTATTTTTCTAATTCCGACTGGCCGCTTCCTAATCTGCGCTTGAAAATTGAATATCCTTCGGGCTTTGAGTTCATAAAAAGCCAGCCCCAAGCGCTGGAGAAAACCGAATGGAATCTGCCGGTTTTGAATAAAACCGAAGGCGGAAGAATTGAGATCAAAGGAAGGGTGTCAGGAGATGTGGGGCAGCAAAAAATCCTTAAAGCCACTCTTGGTCTTTGGCGGGAAGGAGAGTTTACCTTGTTAAAGGACTTAACCAAGGGGATAGATCTTGAAGAATCTTCTCTCTCTATTTTCCAACAGATAAACAGCGCCTCCCGGTATTTCGCTGATATGGGTGATGTTTTGCACTACGAAATTTTCTTCAGAAATGTGGGGGAGGGTTCTTTTAGGGATTTATTTTTGGTTTCAAAGCTTGATGGAAAGGTTTTTGATTTCGAGACAATTAAAACCGAATCAGGCAAATTCAATATAGGAGATAATTCTATCGTTTGGGACTGGCGGGACGTTCCAATGCTGCAGTTTTTAGGCCAGGGAGAGGAAGGAAAGGTTGAATTCTGGATAAATCTTAAAAAGGACTGGCAAGTATCTTCTCCTCAGGATAAAAACTTAAGCTTGAAGAATAAAGTTATTATTTCTCAAATCAGCGAAGAATTTGAGACAAAAATAAACTCAAAATTAGAGATCTCCCAGAAAGGATTTTTTCAGGATGAAATTTTTGGCAATTCAGGACCTGTTCCGCCAAAAATCGGCGAGAGCACGACTTATACGATAGTTTGGCAGGCGAAGAATTATTATAATGACGTTAAAGATATAAAGGTAAAAGCGGTTCTGCCTCGGGAAGTAAAATTAACCGGTAAGATTTTTCCCGAGGATTCAAGATTAACTTTTGACTCGCAAAGTCGTGAAATTGTTTGGGAGGTTGGGGATTTGGAGGCGGGAAAAGGAGTTTCAAATGAAGCGCCAAATGTCAGTTTTCAGGTTTCATTGAATCCGGAGTCCTATCAAATCGGCCAGGCCCCGGAGATTTGCGGCCGGGCTAAAATCAGCGGCGGAGACGACTGGACAGGGAAAATGTTGGAGGCGACCAGTCCGGCCATAGACACCACTTTGTCCGCCGGCCAATCTATTGGCGAGGAAGGAGGCATAGTTCAATAGAATCATGGATAATTTAATGGAAAAAATTGTATCTCTTTGCAAACGGCGGGGCTTTGTTTATCCCGGTTCGGAAATTTACGGCGGCTTGGCAAATACTTATGATTACGGTCCTTTGGGGGCAGAGCTGAAAAATAATATCAAGCAACTTTGGTGGAAATATTTTGTAAAAGACCGGGAAGATATGGTAGGTCTTGACGGGAGTGTTCTTTTAAATCCGAAGGTCTGGGAGGCCTCCGGCCATATCAAAAAATTTAAGGACTCTTTGGTTGAGTGTAAAAAATGTCATCACAGGTTCAGAACAGATAAATTACCAGACAAAAACAATTGTCCGGATTGCAAGGGCCTACTTACAGAATCCCGTCTTTTCAGCGGCATGTTCAAAACGACAATCGGTCCGGTTGAAGAGGAAGGCCTGTCAACTTATTTACGGCCAGAAACCGCTCAGAACATTTTTGTAAACTTCAGGAACATTCTTGATTCTACAAATGTGAAAATTCCTTTTGGTATCGCCCAGATGGGTAAGGCATTTCGCAACGAAATCACGACGGGAAATTTCTTTTTCAGGACAATTGAGTTTGAGATAATGGAACTGGAATATTTCATTTCTTCCGACTCTGACTGGAATAAAATATTTGAAGAATGGATTTCATATATTTACGGGTTCGCGGATTTAATCGGTTTGAGCCGTAAAAATTTCTACAACCACGAACTTCCGGAAAAAGAACGGGCGCATTATTCAAAGAGAACCATTGATATTGAATATGAATTCCCTTTCGGACAGGACGAACTCTGGGCATTGGCTTACAGGACTGACTACGACCTGTCGCGCCATCAGGAATGCTCCGGTGAAAACCTGGAATATTTTGACCAGGACACAAAGAAAAAATATATTCCCCACGTGATTGAGCCGACTTTCGGCGTTGACCGGACGATCCTCGCGGTTTTATCGGAAAGCTATAAGGAAGAAAAAGACAGGGTTGTTCTGAAGCTTAATCCTAAAATAGCACCGTATAAAGTTGCTGTATTTCCTCTTTTGGCAAACAAACCTCAACTTGTTAAACTTGCAAAGAAAATTTACGACGATTTACGGAAAGTTTTTTACGTAGCTTTTGATGGCCGCGGCAACATCGGAAAAAGATACTACTCGCAAGACGAAATCGGCACTCCTTGGTGCATAACCGTTGATTTCAAAAGTTTGGAAGATGAAACAGCGACTGTTAGAGAGCGCGACACGATGAAACAGGAAAGAGTAAAAATAAAGGATTTGGCAAAATTTATAAAGGAAAAACTGGAGAACTAAATGTTTCACAAAACTACTCTCAAGAACGGCCTCAGGATTTTAACCGTGCCTCAGAAAAACGCTCAGGCGGTGACGGTTTTGGCTTTGGTGGGGACCGGCTCAAAATACGAAAAAAAGGAAATTTCCGGCATCTCCCATTTTCTGGAACACATGTTTTTTAAGGGGACAAAAAAGAGACCTTCGCCCCTCGCCATTGCCGAACCCCTGGACAGAGTTGGAGGGATTTACAATGCCTTTACCTCTCAGGAAATGACGGGATATTTTGCCAAAGTTGAGGCTTCCAAGTTTGAACTGGCCATGGACTGGGTGTCGGATATTTTTTTGAACTCCATTTTACCGTTAAAAGAAATTGAAAAAGAAAAAAAAGTTATCATTGAAGAAATCAACATGATATATGACCATCCGATGAGTTATATCGGGGTCTTATGGCTGAAATTATTATACGGCGACCAGCCGGCCGGCTGGAGTATTGCCGGAACAAAAGAGAGCGTAGCTAAAATTAACAGCCGGAAATTGCTGGAATATCGTTTAAAGCAATACTCTTCCGAAAACACCATCGTGGCAGTGGCCGGAAATTTTAAAGATAAGTCCGCTGTAAATTCAGTCAAAAAATATTTTTCCAAGATAAAAACGGAAAAGCCGATTGAAAAACTAAAAGTGGTTGAAAGGCAAAAAAATCCTCAGTGCCTTTTGGAAGAGAAAAAAACAGACCAGACACATCTTCATTTGGGAGTAAGAGGGTTTAATCTCTTTCATCCGAGAAGATATATTCAGGAGGTCTTGGGAGCGATTTTAGGAGGAATGATGAGCTCGAGGCTTTTTACGGAGATAAGAGAAAAGTTGGGTTTGGCTTATTATGTGAGCACTGAAACAGAGGAAGGTCCTGATACCGGTTTTTTGGTAACCCAGGCCGGCGTAGACAATCAAAAAGTGGAAAAAGCGATTTTAGCCATTTTGAAGGAATATAAAAAAATGACCCAAAAAGAAATTTCTCAATCAGAATTGAAAAAAGCAAAAGATAATATAAAAGGTAAGATGGCTTTACTTTTAGAGCCATCGGATGCTCAGGCTTTTTTTTACGCCGGTCAGGAAATTTTGGAAAGAAAAATTTTAACCCAGAAAGAAATCTTTGATAAAATCAACCAGGTCAACCGGGCAGACATTTTGATGACAGCCAGAGAAATTTTTAGGCCGGAAAAATTAAACCTGGCTTTAATCGGGCCGTTCAAAGACAAGGAAAAGTTTCAAAAATTATTAAAAATATGAATTCCGAAAGAATTCTTGACGTTTCTTGGGGCACGATTTGGAAAATTTTTATCGCCGCTGTTTTTCTTTACATTCTTTACCAAACAAGAAATATTTTGGTCTGGTTTCTTTTTGCCTTAATAATTTCAATTTTATTCAACCCCAGCATTAACTTTTTAAGAAAATTCAAAATACCCCGGCTCTTGGCCGTTTGTTTCGTCTATGTTGGATTTTTCGGAATTTTAATCCTTATGGTTTATTTGATCGTCCCTGTTTTTATTTCTGAAATCAAGCAATTTTCCCAACTTCTTCCTCAATACTTTGAGAAAATTTCCCCGCCGCTGAAAGAATTAGGAGTTAAAGCGTTTGAAGACCTTGATACATTTGTAAGCACTCTGGGAGGGGCTTTAGAGAAAATATCGGTCAGTATTTTTAATATTTTATTTACGGTTTTTGGCGGGATTTTCGCCACGGTTTTCACTTTATCCCTGGCTATTTATCTTTCTTTGTCCGAAAAAGGGGTGGAAAGAACTCTTGTTCTTTTCTTCCCGAAAAAATACGAGGACTATGTTCTTTCTCTTTGGGAAAGGTGCCAGAGAAAAGTTAATGCATGGTTTTTAACCAGGATATTGGCCAGCTTTTTTGTCGGAATCGCTTCTTTTCTCGCCTTTTTGCTTTTCAGCACGCCTTACCCGCTTATATTGGGAATATTGGCCGGAGTTCTTAATTTCATTCCTGTTGTGGGGCCTCTCTTTACGGGTATTTTGCTTTTTGTCATTGTTTCTTTGGAAAGCATCCCCAAAGCAATTTTCGTCGTAATTGTTTTTATTCTTATCCAGCAGGTTGAAAACAATATTTTAACGCCCCTTATTTCAAAAAAGATTATTGGCCTGTCTCCGGTTTTGGTTCTGACGTCTTTGGCTGTCGGAGGGATTTTATGGGGATTTTTGGGAGCGATTCTGGCTATTCCTCTGGCCGCTATTTTGTTTGAATTCTTGAGAGAATTTCTGGAAAAAAGAAAATCAGAAAAGCCATCAGCACTATAAAAATTAAACATGGCCACTCTTTACATTGTTTCAACTCCCATTGGAAACCTTAGTGATATCACCTTACGGGCAATTGAGATATTAAAAGGGGTTGATTTTATTTTATGCGAGGACACGCGCCAGACATTAAAATTACTGAACCATTATGGTATCCAAAAGCCGTTGGTCAGTTATTTCCAACACAGCAAGCTGGCAAAGGTTGATTATATTTTAGGGCAGTTGGAACAGGGTAAAAACATCGCCCTGGTGAGCGACGCCGGCACTCCCGGAATTTCAGACCCGGGTAATAAGTTGATAAGTTTAATAGTGGAAAAGACAGAAAAAGTAGAAATTATATCGATTCCCGGACCCTCGGCTCTGACGGCCGCCGTTTCTGTTTCCGGTTTTCCGATGGATAAGTTTTTGTTTCTGGGTTTCCCTCCCGCAAAAAGAAAAAGAAAAAGATTTTTTGAAGAAGTCGCCAATTCAAAATACCCTGTAATCTTTTACGAATCACCCTACCGGATTTTAAAAACCCTGAATCAACTAAAAGATAGTTTACCGCGAGCGAAGCGAGTGGTGGTTTGTCGGGAATTGACCAAAAAATTTGAAACCATTTATCGCGGAGAAATTGGAGAGGTGATAAAAGAGATAGAAAGAGGTCAGATTAAGGGAGAGTTTGTGGTAATAACTATCCCTGCCTGAGCAATAGAATCGCTACAAAGCCTATTAAAAGCTGAATTAAAATTCCCAAGAACGGGTAATTTTTTTTATTGAGAAGAAGATTAACCTTGTTTATATGGAAGTAAAAATGTTTTTCAAGGAAAACGTTCTTGGGGAATATTAAAAAAAGGAACGCAAAGATGTCCGGCAAGACAGCAAAGCCTCCTCCGGCCAACGCCAAAGGAATGTTTTTTGAGAAGATAAAAACAAATAAAGCCCCGAGAGAAATGTCCAAAGCCACTTTCAGAAAGTCAAAAAACGATTTTTGCCAAGTCCTTTCATAAATAGATTTTACGTCGTACTGCCAGTGAGGCAAAAAATCTAAAAGATAATGGGAGATAAAGGCAAAAGGAAGCCCTAAAACCGGATTAGAAAATTTTTGAGCAATTACCGCTCCGACCAAAAGATGTACAATTAAAATCATTCCCCAAATTATATCAAATTACCGTCGAATCCGCCAAGTTTCTGTTAGATATGTTTAAATTATGCTAAAATAAAAAAGAAAAAAACAGCTGCGGCGCAGCGAGTTGAACGGCGCGATAGGGTTATGAGCCCCACCCGACACCCGTCACGCAGCTGTTTCTGACCCGCCAGCATTGGCAGAGGAGGGTCACCAATGAACAATGTCTAAGGTTTATATTACAACTCCAATTTATTACGTCAATGACCGGCCGCACATCGGCCATGCTTATACTACGGTGGCGGCTGATGTTTTGGCGCGTTGGCATAAACAAAAAGGCGGAAAAGTATTTTTCTTAACGGGTGCGGACGAACACGGCGCTAAAATCGCCGCGGCCGCGGCCGCGGCCGGCAAATCGGAGAAAGAGTTTGTTGATGAAAAAACGCAGTCGTTCAAAGATGTCTGGCAAAAATTAAACATTGAATATAATAATTTTTTGAGAACAACCGACCCGGCACATATTGCAGCCGTCCAAACTGCCATTCAACGTCTGAAAGAGAAGGGACTAATTTACAAAGGGCAATACGAAGGGCTTTATTGCCAGGGTTGCGAACAATATAAAACCAGGGACGATCTGATTGACGGCAAATGTCCGGAGCACCAGACAGAGCCGCAATTGATGAAGGAAGAGAGCTATTTTTTTAAGCTTTCGCAATTTGAGAAACAATTGAAAAAAAAGATTGAAAGCGATGAACTGGAAATTAAGCCGGCCGAACGTAAAAATGAAATCCTGTCGTTTATTAATAAGGGACTAAAAGACATTTCTATTTCCCGGGTGAACGTTTCCTGGGGCATTCCCTTGCCCTTTGATAATAATTTCTCGCTTTACGTCTGGGTAGACGCCTTCTTGAATTATTTAACCGGTTTGGGCTGGAGCGGAAAAGCGGGAAAACCGCCAAAATCTTTTCCACCAGACATTCAGCTGATGTCAAAAGATATCTTAAGAGTGCACGCCACTATTTGGCCCGGGCTTCTGTTGGCCTTGGAATTGCCTTTACCTAAAAAATTGTTTGTCCATGGTTATTTCACGGTTAATGGCCAAAAAATGAGCAAATCCCTGGGTAATGTTATTTGGCCGGAAGACCTGGTGGAGAAATTCGGAGTTGACGGAGCGCGTTATCTTTTATTATCTTCCTTGACTTCCGGTCAAGACGGCGATATTTCTTGGGAAAAATTGAAAGAAAAATACAACGCCGATTTAGCCAATAATTTGGGAAATTTAGTCAGCCGGGTTCTAAAACTTAACGAGAATATAAAAGCAAAGATCGGCAAAGAAAAGCCGAAAATTAAAAATTTTGATACCCGAGCGAAGCGAAAGGTGGAAAAGAACGAATGTTCTTTGGATAGCTTATATGAGGAAATTAAACTGAAAGAAATTTTAGATAAGATTTGGGAGCAGGTTAACTGGGCGAATAAATATATTGAAGAAAAGAAATTATGGGAATTAGTAAAAACCAGCCCAAAAGAAGGAAAGAAAGTTTTAAGCGAACTCCTTTCTTTGATTTCTGAAATTGCCGAAGCTATTTCTCCTTTCCTTCCTGAAACCTCGGAAAAAATTTCCGCACGACTGAAAACCCAAAAAAGCGAACCTCTTTTTCCCCGACATGTTAATTGATACCCATGCTCATTTGAACTTTAATGCCTTTAAAGATGATGCCGACGAAGTGATTCGTCGGTCTTTAGATAATAATATCTGGATGATAAATGTCGGTTCGCAATATGAAACGAGTAAAAGAGCGGTGGAAATAGCGGAGAAGCATGAAAGAGGAGTTTTTGCGTCTGTCGGGCTTCATCCAATACATCTGGCAACTGATTTGGTGAAAATAAAAAACGATACCGAAGAAATTGATACTTCAACAAGTTCAGTATCAACCTCTTCGAGCTCATCGAGTCTGAAGACTCATCAGGGTCTGAACGACCTGAGTCTTAGAGCCGAAGGCCTGAGCAAAGCCGAACGGGTTGAAATAAAAACAAAGGAAGAAAATTTCGGTTACGATAGATATAAAGATTTGGTCCGTTCGACAAGCTCAGGACAGGCTGATTCCAAAGTGGTGGCGATTGGAGAAGTCGGGTTGGACTATTATTGGAAACCGAAAACAAAAGGGAAATTGGAGTTATTCAAGGAAAAACAGAGGAATGTCCTCTGTCAGCAATTAAAATTAGCCAAAGAATTAAATTTACCGGTGATTTTCCACTGCCGAATGGCTCATAAAGATTTGATTCAATTTTTGAAGGAGAATGAAGAGTCGCGACCGCCGCAGGCGGTCGCTCACGGTTTTGTCGGAAACTCAAACGAATTAAAAGAATATTTAAATTTCGGATATCATATTGGCTTTAACGGAATAATTTTTAAAAAAATTGAAGGAATTGATTTTGAAGAAAATATCCGCCAAACGCCCTTAGAGAGAATTTTAATTGAAACCGATTGTCCATATTTAACACCGCCCTTGCCCGCCGAAGCATTGGCGAAGGCGGGACTGAAAGAGGGAAGAAATGAGCCGTTATATATAGAATATGTTGCCCGAAAAATCGCCGAAATCAAAAATATAGATTTTGAAAAAGTAGCCGAAATTACCTTCCAAAACGCCAAAAATTTATTTAAAATATAATTTTCATGAAAAAAGCAGAGCGGTAGAACTACCCGCTCTGTTTTTGTACTTCAAGCCCTCTTTTAACGAGGGTATAAACATTAAGAACAATGAGCAGCCACAAGGTTTTTGAGATAGGAAACCAAGTGCCGATCAGCATCAAAATGACTAAAAGAACAATCCTTCCTGGTCTGCCAGTAATTGTGCCTGAGGAAATTTTATACCCGCGGGCTTTGGCTGAGGCAGCAAAATAACTGACGATTAGTGAAATTGACGCCGCCAAAAAAACGGAAAAATGGCTTTCTTGCCAAAATATTCCGGCAAAATAGCATATTTCTCCAATCCGGTCAGCCACATCATCCAGAAGGGCACCAAGACTGGTTGTCTGATTCCTTGCCTTTGCCACTGCTCCATCCAACACGTCAAATAGCGAGGAGAACAGAATAGCAAAAGCGCCGACAAACAAACCGTATTTGATAATAATCAGGCAGGCCGCCAAACTGGCAAAGGCGCCGAGAACGGTTAGTGCATTGGGAGAAACCCTTGTTTTTGACAAAGGAATTCCCGCCCTTTCATTTATCACCTCTCTTACAGCAGAATTAATCTTTTCCTCCATATTTCACCTCCTTAAAGAGCAATAGTCCAGTTTAAATTAAAGATTAGACAAAATCAAGCCCTTAAGATAAAATCAAGATGAACAATATGGAAGCAAAAATCGCCATTATCGGCGGGAGCGGGATCTATGACCCGAAGATTTTCAAAAAAGAAAGGGAGGTAAAAATCAAAACTCCTTTCGGTTTTCCTTCCGCCCCGATTGAAATCGGTGATTTTTCAGGTCGAAAAATCGCTTTTCTCGTCCGCCACGGAAAGAAACACCAATTTCTTCCTCACAAAGTGAACTACAAGGCAAATATCTTTGCTTTAAAGAAGCTGGGGGTAAAATATATTTTTGGACTTAATTCTGTCGGTTCTTTAAAAAAGGAAATTAAGCCGGGATTTTTTCTAATCGTCTCAGATTATATCGATTTTGACCCACCGACTTTTTACGAGAAAAACCCAGAGTTTATTACGCCTCAGATCTCAGAGAAATTGAGGGAAGCTCTAATAAAAGTTTTAAGAAAATTAAAGCTTAAATTTTGGCAAAAAGGAGTTTATTTTAATTCCAAGGGTCCGCGTCTGGAAACGAAGGCGGAAATAAATCTCATTAAAAATTATGCTGACGTTGTAGGAATGACTATGGCGAAAGAAGCAACTTTGGCGCAGGAGATTGGTTTGGAGTATGTTTCTCTTTGTTCAATTGATAACTACGCCCACGGGATAAGCAAGAAGACCTTAAACCAAGAAGAAATAGCGAAAAATCAAAAGAGAAACAGCAAAATTTTAGAAAAAATAATGACAGAAATTTCGAAATTTAGAGTATGACTCTTTTAGTGAAAAACGTTATTTTAGACGGAAAAAAAACAGATATTTTTATTGAAGAAAATATAATAAAGAAAATCGGCAAAAATCTAAATTTAAAAGCAAAAGAGAAAATTGACGGAAAAGGCGAAAAAGCGATTTTACCCGGCCTGATAAATTGCCATACTCACGCTGCCATGGTTTTATTCCGGGGCTATGCAGACGACCTGCTCTTAAAACAGTGGCTGGAAGAAAAAATCTGGCCGCTGGAGGCAAAACTGAGCAAGAGCGATATTTATTGGGGAACGAAACTGGCCTGTCTGGAAATGATAAAGACGGGAACTACCTGTTTTAATGATATGTATTGGGCGGAAGAAGCCTCGGTTGAGGCGGTAGAAGAAATAGGCATCCGGGCGAAAATAGGACTGGTTCTCGTGGATTTTCTGCCGATGGGCAGCAAAGAAAACGTAGAAAAGTACTGGAACATTTTCAAAAAATTGAAATTTCAAAACATAACTTTTTCCCTTGCCGCCCACTCGATATATGCTGTTTCCCGCCAGAATTTAATCTGGGCAAAAAACTTCACCAATAAAAATAATTTAATTTTACATACCCACTTATCTGAAACGGAAAAAGAAGTAAAAGATTGCCTGAAAAAATATAAAATGAGGCCGGTGGAATTTCTGGATAAGATTGGTTTCTTAAGCAAAAATTGCATATTGGCTCACTCGGTTTGGCTCGACGATAAAGAAGTCGGCATTTTGGCAAAGAGAAAATGTAGCGTAGTCTATAATCCTTGTTCAAATTTAAAGTTGGCTGTCGGTGAAATTTTCCCATATAAAAAGATGGAAAAAGCCAGCGTAAATGTCTGTTTGGGAACAGACGGCGCGGCTTCCAATAACAACCTGGATTTATTTGAAGAAATGAAATTTGGTGCTCTTTTGCAAAAGCACAGAGAAAAAGACCCGACAATGGCCAAAGCAAAAGAGGTCTTGGATTGGGCGACTATCAATGGAGCTAAAGCTCTGAAAATAAATGCGGGAAAAATTAAAGAAGGAAAATTAGCCGATTTGATTTTAATGGATTTAAGCAAAGTTTCTTTTATCCCCAGCCATAATTTAATTTCCGATTTGGTTTATTCGGCCAATGGCGATTGCGTCTCCGACGTGATTTGTAACGGAAAAATATTAATGAGAGAAAGAAAAATTGAAGGAGAAGGAAAAATTAAAAAAGAGGCGACAAAAATAGCCAAAAAGTTGATTAGAAAACAATAAATCATTATGGAGAAAGTGATTCTGGTTGATAAAAATGATGAAGAGATTGGCTTTGAAGAAAAACTAAAAGCCCATCAAAACGGCGGAAAATTACACAGGGCTTTTTCCGTATTTATTTTTAATTCAAAGGGAGAATTATTGCTTCAAAAGAGAGCCAGAGAAAAATATCACTCCGCACTTTTATGGACAAATGCCTGTTGCAGTCATCCCCGGCCTAAAGAGCTATTAGAAGCGGCCGTCCACCGGCGGCTGAAAGAAGAAATGGGTTTT